>Ga0070726_10000287_pt1 | contig 72016 bp, 51 predicted proteins | sample tdAd471_FD_67275 | JGI IMG/M metagenome (GOLD analysis project Ga0070726, IMG submission 67275) | Marine sediment microbial communities from the Atlantic coast under amendment with organic carbon and nitrate - tdAd47.1 | ecosystem: Environmental > Aquatic > Marine > Coastal > Sediment | place...
ACAGAGTTGGGGCGCAGAGCAAATTGATCTCAAGGACTTGGACTGCGACTCCTACGCAGCGAGCGCGCACAAGTGGTACTGCGGGCCTCGTGAAGTGGGACTGCTGTATGTGCGCGAGGATCGCATCGCCGCTATTTGGCCTCAGGTGGTCGCCCCAAGCTGGGGCGATGCGCCTGAGACCGTTCTCAAGGGCGCACGCAAGTTCGAGTCGATGGGTCAGCGAGACGATGCTGCCCTAGCGGGAGTGGGCGCCGCCGCCGAGTTCCACAACACGATCGGGACACAGCGCATTGACGAGCGGGTGACGGCGCTGGCGACCGAACTCAAGAGCTTGCTCCGCGAGGCGGGGGCCAATCTCACCACGCCCCAATCGGCCACTCTCAGTGGTGGAGTTTGTATCATCCAAGTTCCCGAGTCGAATCGGGCGAAGGTCCTCGATGCGATGTACTCGGATTTTGGCATCGCCGGCTCGACGTCGGGCGGTCTGCGACTCTGTCCGAATTTCTACAACACGAGGGAGCACGTGCAACGGGCGGCGGAAGGGGTGGTGAAGCTGCGGCGCCTGTGGGCTTAATTGCCGCGCTCAGTATGGCGGCAGCGAACGATGCGAAGTCGCTCCCGACAAATCTGTCCCGTGCGAGGTCATTCTGATCGGTGGTCAACGAGGTGCTCGATGCAGCCAAGGATCTGCGACCACAGGCAATAGCTGGGTGGACGCTTACCACGGCTCGACCCTCGGGGCACAGCTCGGTCGCCGTGGTTGCTAGTCAGAATGCGCGTTCGAATCCCACGCTGACGACGTGGGTCCGGAAAGCTTCCAAGTTGAACAGTTTCTCGTGAAAACCGTACCAGCGCCACTCGGCCTTCCAGCGGATCTGCTTTGCGAGTTCCCCGGAAGCTCCTGCGCGCGGCTGGTAGTAGCGGGTCGGTCGGCTGCCTGAGGTCGCCGAGTACGAACCGCCGAACTCGAGTTCGAGATCTTCTGGAAGATTCAGCTCCACGAACGCCCCGCCGTGGTGACCACGATCACGATAGCTCAGCAGCTCCGTGCCAAAGAACGGAAGGTCAATCCCCTGGATGTCGGACTCGACGCGCACATTGGAGTAGTCGGCCACGACGCGTACCGGCCCGCCCGCCGGAGTCCAAGCCAGGCTGACACCCGTCGTGCGTCGGCTATAGTCCAAGTCGATCGCGGGATCGTCGTTGCGATTGCTCAGATAGGAGACCGATCCGGTGAGCGACAGGTCGGTCCGCAAGCGGTAGCGAGCATGCACCCGCCCCTTGCGGTAGTCCATGAGGCCGGTGCGGAAGAACGTCTTGTTCCCGGGAGAGGCTTCGAAATCCGCGCTCACGCGTAGCTTGCCGTCCAAGGCGCGAAAGGCGGCCCCGGCAAGCCCCACGTGACGCCGAAGGTCGCCGCCACTGAGCGGTCCCTGTCCGCTCGAGCCCCACGCGAGAGTAGCGGGTCGCACGCTTCCCCGCCCCCACTCGTAACGGTGCCCGCCGCGAATGGTCGCCTTCGACCCGATTTCGTACAGCACATCCACCTGGTGACGGCTGAAATCGAGTTCAAGACGGTCGGCCACGGAGACGTCGCTCAACAATCCAGGGCTCGTATTCAGCAGCCCGGTCAGGGAGGTCGCGGAAGAGACGTGATAGCGATCGGTGAACCAGCTCTGTTGAATCCGCAGCCTCGAGGCGGGGCGAATCTCGGTTGTCCATGACGCGTTGGTGCGCGGTCGCGAGGCGTCGGCGAGACTCGACTCCGTTCGGCTCGTAAAGGGGGAGAACAATGCAAACGAAGCGAATTGGCCCTCGGCGTCGAGCTGGTGCGTCACGTCTAACGAGGGACGGCTGTGCAGGAACTGCCCGGTCACTCCGAGCCATTTTGTCGGCTCGCCTTGGACGGCGCCGCGTTGAAACAGGCCGTCTCCCCGGGCGCGATAGCGCTGGCGTAGTTGATCGAGGACCAAGGCCTCGCCCAATACCGTCGTGCGCCGGTTCCCGGCATTCGCTCCATCCAGGAAGCCGACAGCCTGATCGTCGGCGAAACTCGTGCGCCCCTGCTCGAGGATCGCACTCCACCTTCCCAGTCGCAGCTCGACGCCGCCGCGAACCGTATGGATCGAATCGTCGAAATCCGTCGCCACGGGGAACTCGTTGGCGTCTGAGACATAATTCGTGACGCCCCGGCCGTCGCTTGCAGAGCGGGAATAGGCTACGAACGGAGACACGACCGCTTGAGGCTTGAGGTCCAGTCGAAGATCGAGGTTGCGGCGTGCAATGTCCAGCTTTCGCTGGCTCAGAAGCAAACCTTCCGACAGCAACGGATTCGCGAAGGAGGGGAGGTTATTGAAGTAGGCGAAGGAGCGATAGTCCAATCGAAAGTCATAGAGAGCGCCGCGACTCGCCGTGAAGTTGGCGTAGGTATACGGGTCGCCGCCCCAGCCGCCGGCGTTGAAGGTAAGCTCGTCCGCGTAGGCTTCAGACGAGGGCCTGAAGCGCAAATCCGCATTGTCCAGACGCGGCCCCTCTCCCAGGTTCACGATGCTGCGGTATACGTCGTCGAAACCGCCGGAGCGGTCGACGAAACGGTGACGAACATCTACAACGCCGCTAAGCCCTTCGCCGACGGTCTTGCTGTCCTGGGCGGAAAGCAGCGCGCAGCAGCAGAGGGCGACTGCGGCAATCCGTGTCATCTCAAGAAATCTCGACTGACAAAAGATCCGTGGATCTTGGAGTGGCACCCGGTGCACGAGTTAAAACGCGCCGTTCGCACATCGTGGAAAGCCGGCGGGGCTCCCCCAAGCGCGCCGTCGGTCATCGAGTGACACTCAATACACAACTGGCCCACATCGTGGCGGGCCAGCATACGCGGATTCGACGAGCCGTGGGGCTCGTGGCAACTCGAGCAAGCCTCCAGGCGGACGGGCGCGTGCTCGAAGGGGAACGGCCCCCGCTTGTCTCCATGGCAGCGGACGCATGACGTGTCCGCTGCGAACGCTCGCGCCGTCGCCGCGCTCGGCGCCTGTCCGTGGGGATTGTGACAATCCGTGCATTCCATTGCGCCCGGCGTCAGCTCGTGGCTAAAAGCGCGGTTAAACTCGGCCCGTTCTTCCACGTGACAGGACGAACAAAGCTCATTCGTGCTTGCCGCCAACAGCGGCTCGGCTTGGCGTCCCGCATGAATTCGATGACAGGAAGAGCACGCGACTCCCGCCCGCTTGTGCTCATCGGAACGATGATTCTCAAATCCCCTGTCGGACGCATGACATTCTAAACAGGCGCGGTTGACCTGATCCGGCTGGTCGCGGACGAAGTTGTTCAGAGGCTCGGGCGCCAGAGCCTGCACATGGGCCAGCCCCGGACCGTGGCAAGACTCGCACTCGGTTTCCGGCGACTGCAATCTCCCGATGCGACCTACGACCTGATGCGGGTTGTCCGCGAATCCCTTTGACTCTTCCGCGTGGCACACCACGCAGCGCTTGGACCCGATGTATCCCGCCCCCGGAGCCTGCCCCATCACGGGAATCGCAAACGCCAAGAACATCGCCAGCGGCCCCCACCCGAAGGACGCCGTGTAAGGCAGTTCCAACGTCTTGTGACAACGCGTGCAGTTGTCCACGGCTCCAAACGACTCCCCTCCCGGGTGATGGCACGTCGCGCAAGACGTCTCCGCCCGTTCGGCGCCTTGGTGGGCGTCGTCCGCGTCATAGTCCAGGACCGCCTTCTCCATCGGGAATGAATCGTTGTGACAGGCTCGGCAATCTCCCTTCGACTCGCGGATGTGCTCGTCATGATCAAACGGCACGTCTGCAAGCCGGTTCGGATAGACGACCGTCGCCGGCAGCCCCATATCGGATCCAGCCGCCGACGCGCTCATGTCCACATGGCAGCGCAGGCAATTTTCCTGGGATGGAAAGGCCGAGGCCTCAGGCGCGTGACAGGCCCCGCAGGAGGTCTTCGCCGTCTCGGCCGTTCTGTGCAGGTCGTCGGCGTATCCGAGCATGCCCTTGGAGAGAGGAAAGATCTGGTTGTGGCAAGCCTTGCAGTCTCCCTCGAGCAACTCGACGTGTTTGTCGTGTCCAAACAGCGCGTCGCCGAGCCGGGTCGCGACCGACTCACCCTCCGGAATCCCGCTACGCCCCGTCGTGGGCGTCGCCAGCGTCTCCCCCAGCCCCACGTGGCAGGACGCACAGTTACCTGCGGAGGCAAACGCTTCCCCGCCCGATACATGACAGCCGGCGCACGAAGATTGTGCTGCTTCCGCGGCCCTGTGCAGGTCCTCCCCGTAGTTGAGCGGCGCGCGCTCCATGGGGAACAAGCTGTTGTGGCAGTCTCCGCAATCTCCCCCCGAGTGCCGAACGTGCTCAGCGTGATCAAACCGTGCAACGCCGAGCGTAGTATCGTAGTCGACCATGCCCGGCAGCGGGGACTGTGCCCTCGGGGCTCGCGACGAGGCCGCGATGACCTTGGGTCGACTCAGATTCGTATGGCAGCGCGCGCACTGGTTCTCCACGGGAAACGCTTCGCCTCCGGCGACGTGGCAGCCCGCACAAGATGATTGCGCCTCAATGGAGGCGGCATGGCCGTCCGCGCCTCCGAAACCAACTTCACCCCGCGACATGGGGAACAGCCGGTTATGGCAGGCCGTGCAGTCTCCCTCCGCAAGGTCGACATGCTCGCCGTGATCGAAGGGCACTTCGCCGAGGCCGGTGGAAAGTTCAAAGCGAGCCGGAACCGCCTCACGCACCGTCCGCGTCTCGCTGAGTAGAGGTACCGACGGCGCCGAGATCGGCTGATCGACCACTCGCGTCTCATGGCAATTCGAGCAGCGCTGTCCAACCGCTCGGTTCCTCCCGTCTAAACTGCGGTGATCGGCGTCGTGGCAACGGAAGCAGCCGGGCGAAGTCGTGTGCCCCGCCTGACTTGGATGCGTTCCCCACTCGACTCCCCATTCGGGAAAGACGTTCCGCAAATAGATCGACTCGAGGGCCATTCCCGCGTGCGCCACCTCATCGCGCTGCTCGCGAGCGACCTCGGAGTACGATTCCTTGTAGAAGCCCGCCAGGCCTTCCCGTATTCGCTCACCGGCAATCTCGCGGTCCACATATTCCGCCGTCAACAGCTTCATCGCTTCGCGCTTGACGAAAGGTAAGGAGGGATCCACCGCCCCCACCGCCATCGCCTCGTCCACGGCGTTCGCCGGATCTTCAAAACTGTGTGCGGCGCGGTTGTGGCAATCAACGCAGTCCATGGTGCGGAGTTCGAAGTCCTCCGCCTTCCCCGGGTCCCAGTCCTCCGTCGCGTACTCGACCGTCTCGCCGTCCGGCGCGGTGTAGCGCATCCACGGAATCGTCTCTCGACTTGGATCCGACCGATACTCGATCGTCGCCGCACCCGACATATGGGCGCCATGCGCGCCCGACGGATTGTCGCCGCCGCCGACTTCCAGCAGCAACTCCGTGCGCAAAGCTGAATTCGCCCCGTCCTCTTGGAAGCGAATCCACTCCCTTCGACTGACCCCGAGGTCTTGATCCGAGTGGCAATTCTCACACGTCAGAGCGCCCTGAGCCAGGTTGTGGACCGGCGTCGGCACCGGCGTCGGATAGGTCTTGGTGATGACTTCAATGAGCTGTTTCGCTCCGTTCAGCTTGGCCGCAACATAAGAGTCGGCGCCCTCCCCGATGTGACAGTCGACACAGGTCAACTGACTGTGCGAGGCGTGCTGGAAGGCAGTGAACTCCGGCTCCATAATGTGGCACGCCTGTCCGCAGAAACTCACCTGGTCCATCGCCTCCACCGCCGAGTAGGTGAGATGGCCGCCGATCACGACGTTGGCGATGGTCGCGATGCCGATAAACGCCACGATCTGGCGAAAACGCTGATTCGACCATCGCGGCTCGGGAAACGTATCCGGATAGACTCCCTGTCGCCGAGCCTTGCGTTGTTGCAGCCGGATTCCGATCGGGATCAGAGCGAGCCCGAGCAGGAATACGATCGGAAGCAGGAATGCCGTCAGCAACCCCAAGTACGGATTGGAGGAGCCGCCGGAGAGGTGCTGCGGCAGCGTAAAGAACCAAGCCACGCCGCCGCTTGTCGCCAACAGAATCCCGAGGACCGAGATCCAGTTAGTACTGAAGTAGACCAGCGGCCCGAGGCGGCTGTTCGTTGGCCCGGATTCCTCCATGAGTCCCTCGACGAAAGCTCGGCGCTATCGAGCGTGGACTCTTTCCACGGAGAATTCAGCGCCGTCGCCGTGGCAGACGTCGCAAGATTCCCCGAAGCTCGGCGAGGTATTCAAGTCCGCGTGGGCCGCCGCCGGAATCCTCGTATGGCACGACAGGCAAGCCGCGGTCGCGGGCGGTGCGGGGTTGATCAGGTCACGGGGTGCGACAGAGGCCAGTACGCCCGCCGGAAGCGGCAGTTGCTCGGTCCCGTCGATGTGGCAGGACGAGCAGTTGGCGCGATCGTTGGGGAAAACGACTTCGTTGTAGTTATGCGGCCTTCCGCCGAAACCGTAGATCGTCAGATCGTTGGTCAAGTCTTCGCCCGTATGGATCTTGTGGATCATGTCCTTGAAGTTGACGCCCTCCGGCGCACCTGCATCATCGGGACGACGGTTGACGTCGGTCGTCGCTGGATTGTGGCAAAGGACGCACTGCTCGATGTTGTTGCGGTTGTCCCCGTGCAGCGACAGACTCAGGTGGCAGGAATTGCACTTCTGTTGTGAGACCACCATCCGGCGAGCAGCCGTCGGACCGCCGTTGATGTCGAAGTAGAGGACGTCGTTCTCCCCGGCGGCGCGCAACGTGCGCTCTTGCTCGGTTCCCGGCAAAAGAGTGGCGTTCTGGTAGCCCTCCACGCCGATCGCCCAACGTCCAGTCGCATCTTCCGGCAACGTCGCATTGAACGTATAGGTAAACGGACCGCCGCCCTCAGCGCCCGTCGCGTTCTCCGAGTAAAATTCGTCGAAATCGACTCCGTTCCCGCCGGCCAAGACGAGCGCCAACCGTCCCATGGCGGAGGGAGCGATGGCGGCCCCGGCGTCGTTGGTGATGTTGAACGTCACCGTCGGGCTCTGCCCAGGTGAGGTGTCGCTCACGTTCATCACCTCAAAGTTCACGCCCTCCAGCTCCTTGGAGAACCGCGGGATCGTATGCGAACCCAGGATCGAAAGATCGAACTCCAACTCGCCTTGCGGAGCGTGGCAGCGACCGCACTGGTTGTCGGAGATCTGCGGCAATCCGGCGTGGTTTTCACCGGTGGCGAAATTGACCTGGTCATGGCAGCTTCCGCAAGCACGACGCGACGGACGCAGCAAGTGCTGATTCGCGGCCAAGGTCTGCGCGGGAGCCTCCGCCGTCAGCGATGCGGTTCGAGCCGCCTTGCGGGCGGAGCGGCCCCGCAACGGAGCTACGGCGGCGGTCTCTTGAGAGATCGCCGCGCCTACAGCGTCGAGATCCTGGGTATGGCACATCTCACAGGCCCGCACGTCGCCCGGAAAAACGACTTCCGAGTAGTCGTGGACCGAGCCCCTGAAGCCGATGATCTGGTACGGCTCGCCGGCTTGCACGCTCGGGAGGTCCGCCCCCCTGTGGATTTTGTGGACCATCACGGTGAAATCCACGGTATTGCCGGTGTCGGGGTCAGCGCTCTGTGGTTGGTGGCAGGTCACGCACAAGGCGACCTCCATGCGGTTGTCATGCGCCGCGAGGTTCCCATGACAGGCATTGCACTTCTGGTCTTGGACGACGTTCCGTGCGTTCGTCACCGGCGATCCGTCAGGAACCCAATGGAAGACGGCCGTCGAGCCCTCTTCGCCCAATTCGTATTCCTCCAGATTTCGGTTGGCCCAGGCGGCCACCACGTGCGTCTCGGCAGGGTTGAAGTCGCCCGGCAAAGTCGTCCCAAACGTGTAGACGTAGCGCCCCATGGCCAACTCTTCAAACGTACCGGTGCGATCACGGTCAGCCTGCGTCGCCATGGCGCCGTTGGAGGGACTGGTCGCGGTGCGCACCGTGTAGGCGGTGTAGAGCTCTTGCCCGGCGGGGATATGCGCGAGCACTGGACGTACTGCCACCGCGCCCGGCGTCAACACGCCCGCCCGGTCCAAGGGAGCGCCCTTGGAATCCGTCAGCGTAAATTCGAACTTCACGACGTTGCCCGCGTCGATCCACGCCCGCTGGATCTCCATCCCCAATCCGGGACGAATAAATAGCTGGTCCTTCTCCGGCAGAAAATCGGCCTTACTCTTCGGGGGGGCCGTCGCCTCATCAGCTGCCTGAGTCGCGACCGGATATGACGCCATGAGTAATGCCGCTAAGAGGCTGCGCACTGCGATCGTTCGATTCAGTCTCACGAAGATAATCCCTCCCCACCCTGTCACATATCGGCTGCGACAGCCAGTTTCTTGCAATCAGCGGGCCGTCCTGGAAAGTTTGTCTGAGATCGAAATGCGATCAACCGACGGGGCAAATCGCCCCGATTGGGCCATATGCCCCGCGTGGAATGCGCTACTCGGCCTGGAATCTATCCCACGGAACGGCCCCGAACGTGCTCGGCTCCCTCGGTACAGTGGAGTAGCCCCGTCGCGGGCGCAACATGGCCGACTCGCCAAAGAAAAGAGAAGTCACCGAGGCCCCCGAGTTCTTCGAGCGACTACTGACGATTGCGGACGAGGCCGTCGTCGCGGCCGAGCCGGAACGGGGCATCATCCTCTTCAATCACGGCGCCGAGCGGATCTTCGGCTACCAAGCCTCTGAGGTGTTGGGCCAACCACTTGAGTCGCTGATACCGACTCGCTTTCGCGATTCCCATGCGGCGAAAGCCGAGGAGTTCGCGAACGGCGAGGAGTCCTCGCGTCTGATGGGCCGTCGCAGCGAGGTTTTCGGACTGCGCAAGGACGGGGAGGAATTTCCTGCCGAAGCTTCGATCGCCCACTTCCAGATGGATGGACGGCGCATCTTCGCGGCCATCCTACGCGACCTCACGCGGCGCGAGGAACGAGAAGAGGACCTGCGGAGAACGGTCAAGGAAAAGGACGTCCTTCTGCGCGAGATTCACCATCGCGTGAAGAACAACTTGCAGGTCATCTCAAGCCTGCTTAGCCTGCAAGCCCGCGCGATGAAGGAGCCGCTGGTCCGTCGCGCGCTCGAAGACAGTCAAGGGCGAGTGCAGTCGATGGCGCTCATCCACGAGCAGCTCTACAACTCGGGCGACTTGGCTCAGGTCGACTTCGCTGGGTACGTCCGGCAGCTCTCGGGTGGACTATTCCGCAGTTTCGGCGCTGATCCCACAAAGATCGAACTGAAATTGGACCTGGAGGATGTTACGCTGGCGATCGACAAGGCCGTCCCGTGCGGACTCATCGTCAACGAATTGATTTCCAACGCACTCAAGTACGCTTTTTCCGACGGAAATAGCGGGACGCTCTGCATCTCGAACAGCGTCATGCCGGACCACACGATGACGCTCACAATCGCCGACGACGGTCCGGGCATTCCGCCGGAAGTCGGCTTGTGGAATACGCCGACTTTAGGTCTCCGTCTGGTCCGCATGCTGGCGCGACAACTAGACGGGGAGGTCAGCCTAGCGGGCCCGCCCGGGGCGTCTTTCTGCATCCGATTCGCCATTGAGCCGCCCGGCGCGGAGTCCGCATGAACACGGGCGCCCGCATTCTTATCGTTGAAGACGAACAGATCACGGCGGCCGACCTCGCAGACGTCGTCTCCGGATTTGGACATCAGGTCGTCGGCGCCGCATCCACGGCCGCCGATGCGGTTGCCCTAGCCGAGTCCACAAAGCCTGACTTGGTCCTCATGGACATCGTCCTGCAAGGTGACGAGGACGGGGTAACGGCCGCCCGCCGTATCCTTGCTCGGTTCGGCATCCCTTCGCTCTATCTCACCGCGCACAGCGACCCGCCGACGCTCCTGAGAGCCAAAGACGCCGAGCCGCTGGGCTATATCGTCAAACCTTTCAATTCCGAGGAACTCCGCGCAGCCATTGAGATGGCCCTCTATAAGGCGGAGAGCGACCGGCGACTGCGAGAGAACGAAGGCAAGCTCGCGACGACGCTCGATGCGCTCTCGGAGGGCGTGATCCGCTTTGATCGCGAGGGCCGCATTGCTTACTTGAATGAGGCTGCCGGGCGCTGGACAGGCTGGGCGGTCGAGGAGGCGGCGGGCAAGCCGCTCGCGGACGTGCTGCGGCTGCAAGTCGGAGACAACCGTGAGTCGCTGGATCTGCTGTTGCGTTCAGCTAGAGACCGGACGCACGTTACGGAACTTCCCGAGGGCCTCACGGTTTGGTCCCGCAAAGGGGAGCGCCGCAAGGCCAACGGCAGCATCGCCCCGATTATCGACCTGCACGACCCGGTGGGAGGCGCCGTCGTGGTCCTGTGCAGGCCGCCTCAAGAAACCGACGGAGATGCAGCCTCGTCGGGCGAACAGCACGTCTCCATCATCGCGGAGTCCGCCGCCATGAAGGACGCGCTCACCTACGCTCGGCGAATCGCATCCAGCGGCGTGAGTTCAATCTTGATCCAAGGCGAGAGCGGCGTCGGAAAGGACCTGCTCGCCCGCTACATTCACGAGAGCAGCGGTCGATCGGTAAAGCAATTCGTCGCCGTCAACTGCGCCGCGATCCCGGAGAGTCTACTCGAGAGCGAGCTGTTCGGATACGAGAAAGGCGCCTTCACCGACGCCCAGTCGCAGAAGCGCGGCGTGCTGGAACTCGCGGATGCGGGCACCGTCTTCCTCGACGAAGTCGGGGAGATGCAGCCGCCGCTGCAAGCTAAGCTGCTGCGCTTCCTAGAGGACCAGAAGTTCCGGCGCTTGGGCGGCTTGGAAGAGGTCGGCGTCGACGTCAGAATCATCGCCGCCACGAACTCCAATCTCGCGCACGCGGTTCGCGACCGGCGCTTTCGTCCCGATCTCTACTACCGTCTCAACGTGATCCAAATCGCGCTCCCGCCGCTGCGCGAGCGAATGGAAGACGTACTGCCGCTCGCGGAGCGATTCATTGAGCTGTTCAATAAGAAGTTCCGTCGCGGAGTAAGCGGTCTGAGCGCGGAGGCCGCGGAGAGACTGCTCCAACACTCCTGGCCGGGGAATGTTCGGGAGCTGCGCAACGCGATCGAGCGAGCCGTCGCGCTCGCCGAGGACCGCGAGCTGCAAGTGGAGGCGCTCGACCTGAGCCGCGGCGAGGATCCCACGCTCGCCGCCGCAGCCACCCTCCAACCAACGACCCTACCCGACACGGAGAGAAGCATGATCGTGAGCGCCCTCAAGGACACCGGCGGAAATCAAACCCAAGCCGCCGCATCGCTTGGGATCTCACGCGACACGCTGCGCTACCGCATCAAAAAGTACGGTATTTCAGCCGGCCATTGACGATTTGGAAGTCTTGCCCCATTGACGGAGGAAGAAGAGAGCAAGTTCGGCGAGCGCGTCAAAGCGTTGATCAAGCGGGGAGAACTCTCGGCGGCGATTGCGCTCTGCGCCCGAGTCGGAGAAGACGCCGCCGGTTTGACGTACGTGGGCCGAGCGCTGCGGGAGGCGGGCGAACTGGAAGTCGCCCGCCGTACGCTGGAGCAGGCCATCGAAACGCAATCCGAATTTACCCTTGCCCATTTTGAGCTGGGCGAAGTCCTGAGCATGTTGGGCCGTCTCGATGAGGCTGTTCTTGCAAACGAGCGCGCCGCGGAACTCGCCTTGGACGATCGCTGGGGAGCCAAAGGGGTCTGGGCGCTCGTGCTCCTGGCCTCGCGGTACCGCCAAGTTGGGCGGGAGGAGGACGCGGAGACGGCCCTCCGCAGGGCGGTTGAGGTCGACCCCAACTACGAGGAGGCCCACGGTACCCTTGCCGCACTGCTCCACAGGAAAGGCAATTATGACGAGGCGCGCCTGCACTGGCGCAAAGCCCTCGAACTCGCCCCGGAGTATTGGCAGGCACGCTATAACCTTGGACTGACGCTGCGGGAACAGGGAGAAGAAGAGGAAGCTCTGATCCATCTCGCCAAAGCGGTGGAGTTGGCGCCTGACTACGCAGACGCACACTACCAGTACGGGAGCCTACTCCACGCGGTCAAGCCCGAATCCCGAGAGGAGGCCGTGCGATCCATGCAGCAGTCCATCGAGCTCGGCGGAACCAACGCGATGGCGCATCTCTACATTGGCAATTGGCACTGGCAATCGGGCCGCAATGAGGATGCCCTGGAGTCCTACCGGAGAGCAGCCCAACTCGACCCGCAAGAGCCGCTGGCCCTGGCATTCATGTCAGACGTTCATCAGCGTCTTTGCCAATGGAACAAGTCGATTGAACTTTGCGAGCGCGCCCTTAAGCTAGATCCGACGTGCGTGCACGCGCTGCTCAACCTGGCGAATGGTTGGACGGTCCGCCACGACATCAAGAGGGCCCGGCAGTATGTCGACGCAGCTTCAGCAGCTACCGACGACGAATCTGCATATCATCGCGGCGTGCTACTAACGATCGAAGAACGCGAGGCCGACATCGAGGACGCCAAGTATAGACGCCTAGCTGACGAGACCTACGAGTAGAGCGACACCTACTTCGGCGGGCTGATCATGATGTGCGCGCCCGCCTTGCCCGGGTACATCAGCCATGGTTCGTTGCCCGGCGTCGTCGTCAGGCCGCTCGATTCCGGCGTCGCATAGGGCGTATAAACTACCCAGCGGAGGTAGCGCTCCTCAATCGTATCCGTCGCCGCATCGTAGCCCTTGCCCGTCACCACATAGAGCATACGAGGCTCACGCGGCATCGGAATGCGGCCTTCGTCGACGTCCTTCCAGCGCACTTGGTGACGCTCTTTTCCCTTGAGCCCCTGCGCGGCGAGGTCCCGCCCGCGCTCCATGAACGGTCCCAGGTCTTCGTGATAGCAAGCTACTGAGAACGAGTCGTTGCCCGGTTTGTCGGCCAAACAGATCAGATCGTTGCTGCCCTGCTTCAGGGGAATGACGCGGCCGTCTTCCGCGTAACCCAAGACTGCGGCCTCGGCGCGACGATCTTCCGGCGCGGCGTGCAGTGCGGCGGCGATCTGATCCTTCGGCGAAGGAACATGGTGAGCCGCCGGCAGAACCAGAGGAACAAGGGCGAGAAAGGCTAGCGTGCGCATGACACCGGTTAGGATACGCCACCTGGGAACAGTTCTGCGTGTCGGCGGAGAAGAAAGGGGTCCGTCATGCCCGCAATGTAGTCGCAGACCACTCGATGCGTCGGTTCGTCCGCAAGGCGTTCCCGATGCAGAGCCGGCATCATATCCGGCAAGTCCATCAGCGCGGCAAATAGCTGCCGGACCTTCTCCTCCGCCCGCAGCGAGTCTCGCTCCAAGGCCGCGGACCGATAGACCTTGCGGCGTAGCGTCCGTTTGAGATCGACCGTCGCCTGCGCCGTCGTTTCAGTCATCTGAGCCAGGCGCCGGGGATACGTCCGAACCGCATCCGCGCCTTCAACCTCGGCCGCCCGCGCCGCCGCCGCGACGCCCTCAATCAAGCCGGTCACCAACGCATTCATCAAACTACGCAGCGCTTCATTGAAAACTCGCCGACGGTGCGCGCCCGGATGTGCGGCGCGCGCCTCCTCCAGCAGGCGGCCGAAAAGCGGTATTTCCTCCGCCGCTTCGTCCGGCGTCAACAGCCGAGCCTCCACGGCGTCGTCAAGATCCGCCGCGTTATATGCAATCTCGTCGGCAAGGTCAATCAGCTGCGCCTCCAGAGGAGGACGCAGGCCGGGCAGATACTCGTCAGCCGCCGCGGACTCGCCCGGCTCGAAGTCTTGCGAGTGCTTCACCAGCCCTTCGCGAACCTCGAACGTAAGATTCAGTCCGGGAAAGTCGGCGTACCGCAGCTCGAGGCGGTCCACCACCGCCAGAGCGTGCAGATTGTGATTAAACCGATCGCCGAACCGCTGCATCTGCTCATCCAGAGCGGCTTCGCCCGTGTGCCCGAACGGCGGATGCCCAATGTCGTGTGCGAGGGCCAGGGCCTCCGTCAAATCCGCGTTGAGGCCCAGCGCCTTGGCGACGGTCCGAGCGACTTGAGCGGCCTCCAACGTATGCGTCAGCCGATTCCGAAAATGATCCGAGAGCGGTTCGGTGAAGACCTGCGTCTTGGCCTCAAGCCGTCGGAAAGCTCGGGAGTGAATGATGCGATCCCGGTCCCTCTCAAACGGAGACCGGTAGGGATGCGACTCCTCGGCCACGCGCCGCCCTCGGCTGGATGCGCTCGGGAAGCGGAGCTGCGCGAGCGACACGGAACGCTCCGGCTATGTCCCTTGCGGCAAACGAGAGAGCGCCAGCGACGCCGCGGCGCTTACAGGCCCCTGGACCGTCGAGAGCTCCTCCAGCAGAGGCCGAGCGGCCGCCGGGTCGTGCTCGGCCAATACCCGCGCCAACTCCAGCTTCGCGCGCTCCGCCGGGACGATAGCCGACGGGTTCTTGATCAAACTCTCAAACTCGCTCCGAGCCTCGTCGATCTTTCCTTCCCGGGCCAGCATCTGCGCCAGCGTGAGGCGTGCGGGCCCGACGTAATTTCCGCCTGAAGCACCCGACACCAGCTTCTGGAGCCGCGTACGAGCCTCTTCAGCCTTGCCGTCCTCCACCTCAAGCAAGGCCAGGTAGTACTCCGCGGCCGTGGCCGAATCCGAGCCGGGCGAATCGATCTTGATCTGCTCGAACGCTTCCGTAGTGCGGCGCATCCGCTCGCCACTCGTCGCAAATGAAACGACTCCCGCCCGCTGCTCCGTCGTAACGGAACCGTGATAGAGACGAACCGCCTCCTGCAGGGCCAATTGAGCCGCCTCGTTCTGAGATCGGGAGTACCCCATCCATGAACTCACGCCCACGACGGCGGCGATCACCAAGACGGCGGCCCCTATTACTTGATTCCGATGACTCCGAAAGAAGCGGACCGATTGCCCTACCTCTTCGACGAACTTGTCATGTTTGAGATCTTTACGACTAAGGCCTGCCACGTGAACCCCTTATCTACACTGCATTGCTCATCGTAAGGAACCAGAGCGTGGAGTGTCAACGAATAAGGCGGCTCACCCAGGGCACGCCGTAGGCACCCCATAGACGGCCGATTCCAAACTTTAGTACCATTACCCCTAAGGTTTCCACGTAAGCCTCCGATTCAAGTGAATGACGCCCGTCGCCTTAAGGCAAACCCCTGAAAATTAAGGGAAAAGCTTGGCAAGACGCCTACGGGTGTGTATACTCGCCGTGGTAATGCTTCGCGATTTAGAGCGTACGCCCATTCTTAGCCCGGACGGACTAGTCCTAAGCAAGAAGAGCCGGCGTGAGTTGCGGCGATTGGCCCAGAAGCTAGGGCCCTTGGCGAATGTCGTCGAGACCCGTTGGCGCAAGAGACTCCCCGCGGCTTTGGGCGAAACACCCCAAGAATCAACGCTCCGCGCCCTGCGAGCCATCAATGCGGGCGCAGGCGTAGATGCCTTGGCTTCCGGTCGGCTACAGGATTTCTTTGAGAACGTTGAGTACCATTCGCGCCGTCTGGCTAAGCTCGATGTCGCACCGGCTCGCGCCCTAGGATCGCTCAAGGAGTACCGGTCAGTACTAGTGCGGGCCTTACGACGCATCGCAGGCGAGGAGATGGCGGAACTGGAGATCGCACTAGACCGACTTCATTTCGCGATCGAACTCACCGTCAATGACGCTTACTACCAGGTACGTGACTCGGAGGCGGCCGCCTTCTACGACGTACTCCAGGATCAACTGGAGACGCTCGGCACCAAAGACCTCATGAACCGCGTGCTCGACACGCTGATCCGCACGTTTCGGGCTGACGGCGGCGTCATCGTCCTCTTGCCGGCGGCGGAATCGGATGAGTTGACGATTCAGGCGTGGAAGGGAATGCGCAAACCCGTGGCGCGCGGCTTCGCCGGGAAAGTGGGCGAGGGGCTGATCGGCGAGGTTGCCGGTTCAGGAACCCCCGAGGCGGTAGCCGACATCCGGCACGACGAGCGCCCCGGCTCATCGAAGATCGCCAAGAGCTTTCAGTCGGTCTGGGCGGTACCGTTGACCGTCCGAGGAAAGGTCACCGGCGTCGCGGCCCTAGCCTTTGAGCGCGAGTATTTCTGCCTTCCGCGCGAGATGAAGCTGTTCGAAGCGATCGCTGAGCGCTGTGCGCTCGCCATCGACAAGGCGCAGCTGCTGGAGGAACTCCGCCAGCGCGAAGAGCGGATTCGGCAACTGGGCGAGCACATGCTCAACGTCGAAGAAGAAGAGCGCCGACGGATCAGCCGAGAGCTCCATGACGAGGTCGGCCAGTCCCTGCTGGTGGTGCGACTCTCCTTGGAGATGATCCAGTCGACCCTCGACGAGAAGTCGGAGCCGCACGAAAAGTTGGGCGAGACCCGCAAGGTCGTCGAGGACGTCATCGTCGAGATGCGCCGATTGATTTCGGCGCTCAGCCCCTCGACGCTTCAAATGCTGGGCTTGCCGGCGGGAATCCGCCAATTCGTAAAGAACCTCGGCCACACGTTCCCCGGTCGCGTCAAAATGCGCATGACCGATGTAGAGGACCTGCCCGAGGGTTCCAAAACCATGATGTATCGCCTGGTGCAGGAGTGCATGACCAACGCCGTCAAGCACTCGGCGGCCAGCAACGTCAGCCTGCAACTCTCCCAGCGCAGCGGCGCTGTGCGGATGAAGATGCAGGACGACGGCGTCGGATTCGATCTAGCGGAAGCCAATCGCAAGCGTGAATCTTTCGGCCTGGCCGGAATGCGTGAGCGAGTGGCCCTGCTAGGAGGAGATATCGACATTCAATCAGCCCCTGGAAAGGGGACGAGAGTGTCGATCGCCATCCCTGTATAGGGCGGGCGAAAGAGTGAAAGAGAGAAGTGACTGTGTGTCTTGTAGTCGTGGTTGGAGGGAGCGATCGCCGAGGACGGCAACGTCCAAGATCGTCTAGCCGCGTCGGAATCGAAAGTCAGAAAGAGGAGATGCTTCTCAAAGGAAGAAGCGATTCACTGAGGTGAACTAATGCCGAAGATTCGAATTCTGCTCACCGATGACCATACTTTGTTCCGACAGGGAATTCATAACCTGTTGGACAAGGAAACGGACATCGACGTGGTCGGCGAGGCAGCCAACGGGACTGAGTCCGTGGAAGCCGTGCCGAACCTGCGTCCCGATATCGTGCTGATGGACATCGGCATGCCGGGGCTTTCCAGCTTTGAGGCGACGCGTCAGATCAAGAAATTGCGCCCTGATACCAAGGTGCTGTTCCTGACGATGTACGACGACGAGGACTACCTCGTCGAGTGCATGGAAGTCGGCGGCTCGGGCTACGTCCTGAAGGACTCCCCCGCCCCGCAGCTGCTCGCTGCGATTCGCGACGTCCATCGTGGAGGCAGCTACCTGTCGCCCAAGATGCTGTCGCAGCTGGTCGACGACTTCCGTTCGCGGATCAAGTCCACCCACCGCCAGCCGCGCTTCGCAACGCTGACGCCGCGCGAGAAGGAGATCTTGAAGTTCCTCGCCGAAGGCCAATCGGTGAAGGAGATCGCTCAACATCTGAACCTGAGCGTCAAGACCGTCGAGGCGCACAAGTTCAACCTGATGCGCAAACTCGATATCCACAACAAGGCGCAACTCGTGCAGTACGCCATTCAGAAGAAGATCATCAAGATTCCTATCGGACCGTAGAACCCTTCGACAGGAATAAGCAGCAGGAGGGGCGGAACTCGCCGGGCAGTGAGTTCCGCCCCTTTCGCGTCCTGGCGACCGCCTCTGCGAGGTCCCGCTCAAATTGACACAGAGTTGCAGATAGGACGATACTGAGGCCTGAGTCATGAGCCTCGCCCCCTCAGTCGCCCCACACACGCTGGCCGACCTCAAACCGGGACAATCGGGCCTTGTAGAGCGTCTAGAACTCGATGAAGGGGACGCTCGCCGCCTCATGGAGCTAGGTTTCCTGCCGGGGGCCACAGTGCAACTGAGTCGCCGAACACCGTTTGGCGATCCCTCCGTCTATCGCATCGACGACGCCGATATCGGCCTGCGCCGCGAGACCGCGGCAAAGATCCACCTGCGCGACCAGACATGAGCGCATCGGCGACAGCAACTTCAGCCGACGGCAACAACGCCGAGCCGCCAAGTCGAAAGCGGCTCATCGCCCTCATCGGCCCTCCCAACGCGGGAAAGTCCACGCTCTTCAATCGACTCACGGGACTCCGCCAGAAGGTCGCCAACTACCCCGGGGTGACGGTCGAGAAGAAGACGGGCGTCGCGCGCCTGACGGGAGCGGAAGTCGAGGTCGTCGATCTGCCGGGCGTTTACAGCCTGGCGCCGCGGTCCGAGGACGAACAGATTTCCCACGACGTGCTCAGCGGCGGCGTGGAGGGCATGCGCCGGCCGGACGGGGTCGTCCTCGTGCTCGACTCGACCAACCTCAGCCGACACCTAACCCTGGCCGCGCCGGTCATCGCCTTGGGCCTGCCCACCCTCGTCGTCCTCAACATGTCCGACGAGTTGCGGTTGCGGAAGGGAGAGATCGATGTCGACGAACTTTCCAAGCGCGTGGGTGCGCCCGTCGCGTTGGCCAGCGCCAAGACCGGCGAAGGCTTGCAACCAGTCGAGTCATTTCTCGTAGGCCGGCTTGGAACGCCTCCGCCGGTGCAGTTGCCGGTCATACAAGACGTGCCCGCCTGTCACGCCTGGGCCCGAGAGGCCCGCGAGAAGGCGGGTTACCACCCTCCCGCGCCGCCGGAGTGGACCCGCCGCCTCGACGCTGTCTTCTTGCATCCGCTTTGGGGCCCGCTCGTATTTCTAGCCGTGGTCCTGGTCGTTTTTCAGACGATGTTCGCCTGGGCGACGCCATTGATGGACGGAGTCGAGCAGGCCGTCACCATGTCGGGAGGATGGATCGAATCCGCGCTGCCGGACACATGGGTGCGCTCTCTCCTGGTCGACGGCGTCTGGGGCGGCGTCGGTTCCGTGCTCGTATTCCTCCCGCAGATCCTGATCCTCTTCCTGTTCATCGGACTGCTGGAGGACTCCGGATATCTCGCGCGCGCCGCACTCATCGCGGACCGCACGATGGAGAAGGTCGGGTTACAGGGCAAGTCGTTCATCCCGCTGCTCTCGGCACACGCTTGCGCAGTACCCGCGATCCTCGCCACACGCACCATTGAGAATCAACGCGACCGCATGGCGACCATTCTCATCGCCCCGTTCATGACCTGCTCGGCGAGGCTGCCCGTCTACACCCTGGTAATCGCGGCTTTCATCCCCGAACAGCCCGTCGTCGGCAACCTGCTGGGAGCACGCTCAGCCACCCTGCTCGGGCTCTACGCCCTCGGCTTTCTCGCTGCAGTCGCAACTGCGAAGGCCCTCAAGTCTTCCGTCCTCAAGAGCAAGGGGACTCCCTTCATGATGGAACTGCCGCCATACCGTATGCCGACGGTTCGGGCGCTCGTCTATCGCCTGCTCGACCGTGCCAAGGTATTTCTCAAGCGTGCCGGGACGGTCATCCTGGCGACGACCATCATCCTCTGGGCGCTGGCCTCCTACCCGACGACCGCCGCCGGGGAGCCGCCCGCTATCGAGGACAGCATCGCCGGCACGATAGGGCGGACGATCGAGCCGCTCGTGGAGCCGCTCGGATTCAACTGGAAGATCGGAATCGGATTGATCACGTCCCTGGCCGCACGCGAGGTCATCGTCGGGACTCTCGGCACCATATACGGCATGGAGGGGGACGACGAGGGTTCTCTCGGGTTGCAGGACGCACTTCGATCGGAACTGGACCTGGGCGGAGCCGTTGCGCTGCTCATTTTCTTCGCATTCGCGATGCAATGCATGTCTACCGTCGCGGTAGTTCGTCGCGAGACCGGCGGCTGGACCTGGCCAATTTTACAGTTCTGTTATATGACCGCACTCGCCTACTTGGGCGCCTGGGCGGCAAATACAGTTCTCTCGTAGGCGCGCCCCACAGAACAATGAGAAGCAGGCTTTCACGCCCCCCGAACCACATTCGCCCGGAAGCCGCCGAGCCCAGTCAGACTGTCTCCAAGCGGACAACGGCGCCTGTCTTCGGGAGCCGTTTTCTTGTGGCACAATAGAGTAAGATAATGGTCATTATGCAATCGGAGGTGCAGAAGGTAAAGTCCCTTCTTGACCACTTGGGACAAAAACCTGCACTTGATTCAACGCAAGATTGCGCCTCCCGCCGTGATAAAACATACCAACATACAGTAAGCAAGGAGCTCGGATTTGAGAGAGAAAGGTTCCGTGAAGTGGTTCAATGCGGCGAAGGGTTACGGCTTCGTCCAGCGCAGCACGGGTGAGGAAGTTTTCGTCCACTTTACAGCCATTCAGACTTCGGGCTATCGTACGCTTGAAGAAGGGGCGGCCGTCGAGTTTGAAACGCTCGACACGCCCAAGGGCCTTCAAGCACAGAACGTGACGCTGGCTGCTGTAGACGACGGCGCGTGATCGAGTTCTGGACGTCCCTCCACGCAGTCTGAGGAGTAGTCAAACACTTGCGCGACCAAGGCCCCGTTCCACTCCGCATCCTAGCCGTCTGCGCGCTCATGATTCCCGTCCTGGGATGTGCCGGCGCGGCCCCCGAGGAGGCTGAAGGCGACCCCTATGAGACGCCGCTGACCGTGCAGCTTCGAGGCGTCGTCGTGGGCGTCGTCGGCAACGGCATTCTACTGGAGAACCACTCTCCGGAGAAACTAGAGAACGTCGAAATCGTCATCAACCCTGCCCAACCGGGCGGCGGATTTCGGTTTCGACTGCCCTCCATCGGATCCAACACCACCAACCCGTTCGTCGGCAAGGTTTTCCGCAACGACGCCGGCTTGAGCTTCAGCGACGCCGTGGTGGAGCCGACCGACTTCGCCGTCTACGCCGACACTCCAAGGGGTCGAGGCTCCTGGTCCGGGCAATACGGCCCGCGCGGGAATTAGAATACGGGTCGACCCGCGCAACGCGCCGTCCGCTCCGCGCCAAGCGTAACGACCGCCCCACGTATTCTCCGCCCCAATGATGATCGCCTACGAGCCTCGCGAACAGCTCCCGCGCCTCGCCTGGCTTGCGCGTGTCAGTCCTGGCTCAATACGCGTCGCGCACGGTCCCTGGGTTGAGACGCAACCGCAAGGCTTCGTCGCGGGCGCGTGGGACGGAGACTATTCGGAATTCAACTTCGACCAAGCGCCGAACCTATTTGGGTCAGGCGGAAGGGCGCGCGACGGACGCATCGTCTTCGCAACGCCGACCCACCAAATCGACCGGCTCTATCTCATGGAGATCGATGGAATTTGCCTAGTCTCGAACTCGCCCGCATTCCTGTTGAGCGAGGCGAACGACGGTCCCGACCACGCGCACCCGAATTACTTTTTCGACTTGGTGCGACACTACCGCCGCGGAGTTTCGATGGGCGAGTGCTCGTTGCCCACCGACCGAGGAAACTCAGTCAAGCTGTTCACGTGCTGCAATCTGACCATAGACGCTCAAATGCGCGTCGCCGGGGAGGAGAAGGACCCAGGCCCCGAGCCGGAGAGCTACCAGCAACACCGAGATCTGCTCGGCGCCGTGGTCCGTCGTGTCTTCCTGAACGCCTCGGATGCGCGACGAAAGCACGCCTACCAGCCCATCGCAGCCATTTCGCGCGGATACGACTCGCCCGCCGCCGCCGTGCTGGCGGCTCAGGCAGGCTGCATCAGGGCGCTCTCCTTCAGCTGGAGCAGCTCGGGCTCAAGGATCGTCGACGATCACGGAGGACCTATTGCCGAAGCGCTGGGGATGGAAGTCCACACTTTCGACCGCTCGGACTTCCGTGACCTGCCCGTCGATCACCAGGCGGAGTTCTTCTTGTCGCCCGCAGCTCACGGCGACACTGGACTGGGACAGGCGGAGGAGCTATTGGAAGGCAGCGTCTTGGTCACCGGACGCCATGGAGAGACGGCTTGGGGGCGCGCCCTGCACGGTCGGGCGCCGAAACTGCGGGGGACCTACAACCAGATCCTTCCCGGCGTCGAGTCCATCGAACAGCGCTTGCGGTGCGGATACATCCAACTCCATCCGGCCTATATCGGCGCACTTCACGGTCCCGCCTTGCACCGCGTCAACAAGAGTCCGGAACTGGATGACTGGTTTCTCGGCACGGGATACGATCGCCCGTTGGCGCGCCGTATCGCAGAAGAGGGCGGAGTTCCCAGAGGGCTCTTTGGGAACGTGAGGGCAGGCGGTGCAGGGGAGCAGCCCCGACTGAGCCCCGAAGCGCTCGCCGAATTTCTCAAGTTCTATGAGGCCAACGTCCCCGCGAATATTCGACGCACGCTGCGCGAGACCAACACGCCTCGTCGCCTCCAAGTATTCAAGTATCTCGTGCGACTGCGACTTCGTTTCGCAGGCCGCCCCTTCGCTGAACGACTACTCGAGCTCCTCCAAGTCGATCGCGCGCACTTCCTCTGGAAAATGCGCAACCTCTACATATTTCACTGGGGACTGATCCGCACCATGGAGCGCTACCGGCGCTAGGCGAGCAGCTTGTCCACAACCTCGCCGTGAACGTCCGTGAGCCGAAAGTCGCGGCCCTGGAAGCGGTACGTCAGCTTAGTGTGATCGAATCCCAGCAGATGCATGATCGTCGCATGCAGGTCATGCACGTGCACCTTGTCCTCAACGACATTGAAGCCCAGCTCGTCGCTCTGCCCGATAGTGAGCCCCGGCTTCATGCCGCCGCCCGCCATCCACATGGTGAAAGCGTTGGGGTGATGGTCACGACCATCCTTCCCCCCCTGAACCATCGGCGTGCGCCCGAATTCGCCGCCCCACAGCACCAGCGTTTCATCCAGCAAGCCACGCTGCTTCAGATCCTTGACGAGCGCCGCGGAGGCTTGATCAGTGTCCTTGCAGTTCTCCGTCAGACCGCTGACCAGGCTGCCGTGTTGGTCCCATGACTCATGGAACAGCTCCACGAAGCGAGTGCCGCGTTCGATCAAACGGCGCGCCAGAATGCAGTTGTTCGCAAACGACGGCTTTCCGCGCTCCGCCCCGTACATCTCCAGAATCGAGTCCGGCTCCGTAGACAGATCCATCAATTCCGGCGCCGAGGACTGCATCCTGAACGCCATCTCGAAACTCGAAATCCTCGTGGCAATCTCCGGATCTCCCACCGTGTTGAGACGCATGCGGTTCAACTGACCAATCGTGTCGAGAGAATCACGTTGAAGTTGATCGTCGACCCCGGGAGGGTTCGAAAGGTAGAGCACGGGATCGCCCGATGAGCGGAACTGCACGCCCGAATAGTAGGTGGGCAGGAATCCGCTGCTCCAGTTTCCGATCCCTCCGGAGGGCCCCTTCTTACCTGAACTAAAAACCACAAATCCAGGTAGGTCTTCCGATTCCGAGCCGAGCCCGTAGAGCGTCCACGCGCCCATCGACGGCCGACCGAACTGTTGCGAACCGGTGCTCATCATCAGCTGAGCCGGAGCGTGATTGAAGGCGTCCGTCACCATCGACTTCACGATCGTGATGTCGTCCGCAACCTCAGCGAGATGCGGCACCAGATCAGAGAGTTCGGCGCCGGATTTCCCATGTTTGGAGAACTTAAACTTCGGCCCCAACAGCTTCGAGTTCGGATTGATGAAGGCCGCGCGATAGCCCTCAAGCAGCTCCGGCGGCGGCAGCGTACCGTCAAACTGAGCCAGCTTGGGCTTGTTGTCGAACATCTCCAAGTGACTGGGGCCGCCGCCCATAAACAGGTAGATGACGTTCTTCGCCTTGGGCGCGTGGTGCGGTTCGCGCGGCGCGAGCGGGTTCGTGCCCACGGCTCCGCCCTGTTCGCGAAACAGATGACCGAGGGCAACCGAGCCGAGACCGAGGCCGCACTGACCGAGGAACCAACGACGAGCGGGATTCATGGGTTGAGGCATCGCAGCTACTCCTTGGTGATCGTTTCGTCGAGGTTCAGCAGGACGCGCGACAGCGCGGTCCATGCGGCCAAGTCGGCCGCCTTGGGCCCCAAATCCGCCGCAAGCAGGTCCTTCGGATCCAGCTCGCCGGAGGCGTACCGTCCGCGTTGCTCGTTGAGGAAGGAAAGCAGCGTCTCCGATTCCGCCTTCGTCGGCATTCGCGTCAACGTCCGGCGGAAGGCGCTTCGCAACCGGTCAGCGTCCGAACCAGCCGCCTCATAGGACTTCTCGGCGAGTGCGCGGGCAGCCTCCATGAAGACCGTCTCGTTCAGCGTCGCCAACGCCTGTAACGGCGTATTCGAGCGCGCACGCCGTACGCAGGAGGCGTCGCCCGGAGGCGCATCAAAGGTATCGAGCACCGGGTACGGAACGGAACGATACCGGAACGTGTACAACGAGCGGCGATAACGATCCTCACCCTCCTCCGCATACCACCGTTTCGGCCCGTAGGAGACCGGCGGCAGGAACAAGAAGTCCGGAGCAGGCGGATAGACCGGCGGACCGCCCATCTTCTTCGACAGAAGTCCGCCCGCCGACAGCGCGATGTCGCGAACAATCTCGGCCTCCACGCGAAAGCGCGGGCCGCGGGCCAACAAACGGTTCAACGGGTCCTTCTCCAGCAACTCCCGCGAGACGGTCGAGTCCTGTTTATAGGTCTCGCTCGTGGCGATCATACGGTGCAGACGCTTAAGCCCCCAGCCTTGCTCCACAAACTCGGCGGCAAGCCAATCAAACAGCTCCGGGTGAGAAGGGTCGGGGGCGCGAGTCCCCAAGTCTTCGCTGGTCTCCACCAGCCCGATTCCGAAGTAAGCCTGCCACACGCGGTTAACGATCGAGCGGGAGGTCGTGGGCGCCTTCTCATCAACGAGCCAACGCGCGAAGTCGAGCCGAGTCGGCTCGCCGACCGTCTCCATTGCGTGGAGAAAGCGCGGCGTCCCAGGCTCGACGGACTCCTGCCTGCGCAAGTAGTCCCCCCGCTCCAGGCGATGCGTCATGCGCGGCTGGTCCTGCTCCTTCAACACGAGCTGGCTGGCCCCGTCCGGGTGCCGGCCCCACAGCGCTTCGATCTTCTTGTTGACGTCGGCCCACTCCGCCACGGTAGTCCGCCAGTAGCTGAATACGGCGTAGTTCTGCTCGGGACTACGTCGAGCGGCGGGGGTCGCCAACAGTTCCCGCACCCGCGCCGGAAGAGGGTCCGCCTCTACTCCCTGCTCGCGCGTCGAGGAGATGCGGAAGCGACCGAGATTCAAGTTCTGGTTGTCGTCGGAGTTGTAGCCGCCGTGGCGTTGAATGAGTCTGAACGTGAGCTCGACTTCACCTTCCATATCAATCGGCTTGGCCAGCTCAAACACCGCTTTGCGAGGCTGATTGCGACGCCCGGGACCGTTGTCGGTCGACCACGCCGACATCTCGAAGCCGTCGACGGCAAAGTCCGCCTCGCCTAAGATGCGACGCTTTTGATCGCGGTCGGGAAACAGGAAGAGATCGACTTCCGAGAGCGGCGGGTTCACGTCGGCGGTCGCTCGTTTGAACTTGAGCTTCTTAGGCTTTTCTTCCTCGTCGCCGCCCACGAGCTTGGCCTCGACTTCAAACTCCGTCAGAGCCGTCGTGCCGAACATCGATCGGCCGGGACCGCCCATCGGCAGCAGCGGGCTCATCAGTAGCTCAAGTTGGAACGCGGCGACGTCTTTGGCCTCGATCGTCGTCGAGAGGGAAACGGTGTGCCGAGTCGGAGCATAGCCCTGACAAAGCATGGACTTGTCCTCCAGCTGAACGATCTTTTCGCCGCTCTCGCCGAGCACCTTCAAATCCAGCGCCTGCCACTCAGGCTGATCGCCGCGAACCTCCGCTTCCCACTTCCCCATGCGCTCAAGCCAGTCCGGATTGCGGTGCCGCAGCCCCTCCTCCAGCATCTTGATCTCGGAGAAAATCTGCGCCCGCTCCGCCTGCTCCTCCGCCGTATACACCGCGACGTTGGCTTCATGAGCGTTGTTCAAGAACGCAAATATGCGGTAATACTCCGCCTGCGAGATGGGGTCGAACTTGTGGTTGTGGCACTGCGCGCACTGAATCGTGATCCCGAGCACCGATTTTCCCAGTGCATCCATTCGATCGAACATCGCCTCCATCCGGAACTGCTCCGGGTCGATGCCGCCCTCCTCGTTGATCATCGAGTTGCGAAGAAAACCCGTCGCAACGAGCTGGTCCTGGGAGGGATCGGGGAGCAAGTCTCCGGCGATCTGCTCGATGACGAACTGGTCGTACGGCAAATCTCGATTCAGCGCGTTGACGACCCAATCGCGGTAGAACCAAACGAAGCGCTGCTTGTCTTTCTCGAATCCGTCCGAGTCCGCATAGCGCGCCGCATCCAGCCAATGCCGCCCCCAGCGCTCGCCGTAATGCGGCGAAGCCAGCAACTTGTCGACAACCCTCTCATAGGCGTCGGGAGAGTCGTCCGCCAGAAACGCGTCGATCTGCTCCAGCGTCGGCGGCAAGCCGGTCAGGTCGAGGTGGACTCGCCGGAGCAGCTTCGCCTTCGACGCCTCGGGCGACGGCTTCAAGCCTTCCTCCCTCAGCTTGGCGAGCACAAACCGGTCAATCGGATTCTTCGACCAAACGGCATCCGACACTCCGGGAAGGTCCGCTTTCACGGGGGGAACGAACGCCCAGTGCTTGGACATCTCCGCACCTTCGCCCCCAATCCCTTCCGGCCACTTGGCGCCTTCCTCAATCCACTCTCGAATGACCGCAATCTCTTCCGCCGGAAGCTCACCGCCCATCGGCATCCGCGCCTGATCGCCAATACCCGCTACACGCCGAAAAAGTTCGCTCTTCTCCAAATCGCCCGGGACCACGGGCGACCCGGACATTCCCCCTTGAAACACCGACTCCTTCGCGTCCAACCGAAGCTGGCCGAGCTGCTGCGCGGACCCATGACACCCCGCGCACGAACGGTCAAATATAGGCTTCACGTCGCGGACGAAGTCTGCGCCGCTCAGCGGCGTCGCAAGAAGCGCTAGGAACAGAAAGGATCGGTGGAAGATCGTCATGGAACCGTTGGTTTCATATTGTACAAGGGCGCCGCGCGCCAAGCCTCCAAGCGCTCTACCGAGACGAATGGATAGAACTTGCCGCCTTCCTGCGGTGCGATTTCGTCGACAAGTTCAACTTCAACCTTCACCCCGGGCTCCAACAGCTCCAACATCGCCACACGCACAGGTTCCGTCTGGCCCGGCGCCGCACCCGGCGCCACAATCCGCACCTGGAAACGGTCGCGCCGCTCTTGTGTAATTTGGAAGCGTCGCGCCTCCAGCCCTCCCATCTTGACGACTTGCCCCAGAGTGTAACCGTGCAGAACCCGCCCACTCGGCAGTTGAAAACGGTCGATCACCCGACCGTCAATCGACCGTAAGGACTGATAAGGCCCCGGAGCCTCGCCGACCACAACCTGGTCGCCGAGCCGATAGCGGATGAACGGCATGGCGAACGAGTGAAGGCCCGTGACGACCACTTCGCCCGCTTCGCCGGGTGCGGCCGGTTCTCCGTCAGGCTTCAGCACCTCCACCAGCGAGGCCTCCTCGCAGATCCGATAGTCGCCGAGGTCCGGCCGTTGCATCGCGATAAAGACCACCTCGTGGCATCCGTAGAGGTCCGCCACGGGAAGACCAAATCCCTGCTCAATCGTTCGGCGCATCTCGGGCAAATTCGTCTCGGCGCCGGTGAGCACCATGGACGCAGTGATTCGACGGCGGTCCTCGTCGGTCATCTCGGAAGCGAGCCAAGAGAGAATCGACGGCGGACCGTTGATGATGTCCGGCCGAAACCGATCGAGCGCACTCAGAAGTTCGTGCTTGGGCGTACGCCAGTCGACTAGGAGCCGCGGGAGAACCCCGAGCCGCTCGTAGAAGCAGGGCCGCCCCTCCGCTGCAAGCGTCTCGGCGCTAAAGTGGTCGATCTGAACCCGCCGAGCGCCCAAGCCGTCTCCAAACGCTCCGGTCGCAAGCGCACGAAACCCAAGCAGAAGGCGCTCCTCATTCATCGTCCGCCGAACAGTGAGAGGCGCTCCGGTGGACCCGCTGGTCGTGAGTGTTCTTAGCGACTCCGGCCGGACGCCGGAATCACACACCTCCTCCGCGCCGAGCGCCTGCAAGTCGCTCCGATCCGTGATGGGCAGCGCACGCAGGTCGTCGACGCTCCTGACGTCGCTCGGGTGCAGACCAGCGTCGTCGAATCGGCGTCGGTAGTAGGGGACTCTGCGGTAGGCGTGATCGAGCACGGCGCAGAGGCACTCAAACTGATATTCGAGGACCTGCTCGCGCAACTCCGGCCGCGCACGCAGACCGCGCAGACCTCTCCATAGGGCGCTCGGAGTCATCGATGCCGCCTAGAGTACGGCCTCCAGTTCTGCGAGATCGTGAATCTCCGAGAAGTCGCCCGCACTTGACCGAACGCCTCCCCGGTTGACCCACACGGCGGAGATCCCCGACCGGCGGGCTCCTCGGACGTCGCCCTCAAGACTATCGCCCACCATCGCAGCGTGCGCTCGGTCGATCCTCATCTCGCTTAGAGCGTACTCGAAGATCTCGCGCGCCGGTTTCCCGCGCCCGACCTCCGTCGAAGCGATCAGTCGATCGACGTGGTCGGCCAACCCCAGCCTCTCCAACTTCACCTGCTGAGCGCGCTGCATGCCGTTCGTGATCACGACCACGCGGGCCGCGCGCCGAAGGCGCCTCAACGCTGGAAGTACGTCCGGGAAAACTTCCATCGACTCTTGCATCGATCGCCGAAACGCTTCACCCAATCCCCGTGGCTGAGCCCGAGCCCGGGCCCCGTCCCCGGTAAATGCGGACCAGACGTCGCGACGGTAGCTGTCGGCAGCGGCCGCGATCGTCCGCTCAGCCGCGGTGGCGTCGCCCGCGTCGGCCCACAAGATATCGCGCCCGCCGAAACAGCAACGCCGCACGACCTCGACGAACGGCGCCCGCTCAGCCGCTCGCTCCGCGACCGCCGCCACCTCGCTCGCCGTCGCTCCACACAGACGGCCGACGGCCTCGAAGGACTGTGCGAAGGCGCGCTCTTGCGCGACGAGCGTTTCGTCCAAGTCGAGGAACACAACCGACTTCATGCGCCAGCCTGAACCAGTTCTGAACTCGACGAAGGAGGCCTTCCGATCATGCGCGCTTCCTCGAGTGCTCCGACGGTGGAGGCAGCCGTCTCTTCCCACGTTCTGCTCAGAGCCGCCGCCGCTCCGGCGCGACCAAAACGCTCAGCCTCCGCGGGGTCTGCCAACAACCTGGACAGAGCGCGCTCTACAGCCGCCGCATCGCCGGGAGCCGCAAGCAACCCGGTCAACCCATGAGCCACGACGGCCGACAGCCCTCCAACCCGCGAAGCGACCACCGCTCGCCCGCAAGCTTCAGCCTCCAGCGCCGCCATCCCGAAGCTCTCATAGTAGGAGGGCGCGACCACCACGTCCGCCGCCCCGTAGTACACGCTGAGCTTCTCATGCTCCACGCTGCCGCTCAGGTGCACGGAGTCCGACACGCCGAAGTTCTTCGCGCACTGCAACAGCCGACCGTGTTCCGGGCTCCCGGACTCTCCACCGACGATCCAGACGTCCGGACGACGTTCGACCGGCATCGAAGCCAAAGCCGCAAGCAGCACCTCCCCGCCCTTCAATGGAATCGCGCGCCCGGCTTGCAGCACTATCTTGCGAGCGCTGCGGATCCCGAGTCGGAGCCGACAAGCGTCTCGATCGCGGGGAAAGAATCGGGCCTGATCAACGCCTGGAGCAGCCAAACGAATCTTCCCGCGGTCGGCGGCGTAGCGTGCGACAAGTTCGTCACGCTCGTGGGTCCCCGCAACGAGAAGTACGTCGGCCGTCGCAACCACGCGCTGCTCTCCGCGAACGCGCTCCTCATCGGCCGGCTCCAGTGAATAAGCCGCTTGCTTAGCCAAGGCCAGGGTGTGGAACGCCGCCGCATGCGGAACAGACCAAGCAGCGCCGAGCTCAAGGCCGGCCAAACCGGAGAGCCAGTAGTGGCTGACGACGCCCTGATATCGCACGCCCTCTGCCCTCGCAAAAGCGTCCACTCCCGCCTCAAAAGCCTCTAGTCGACAAGGCAATCGCTCCCGCTCCATCTCATGCGGCCTGTCATCCACGTGGATGACGCGCACTCCCGGGCTCACCTCCACAACGGCAGGCGAAAGGGAATCGCTGCGGCGCGTGTAGATGTCGACGGCGGTCCCGGAATCCGCAATACGAGCGGAGGTCTCGCGGACATAGACGTTCATTCCACCGGCGTCTCCCCGCCCAGGCACAGCCAGCGGCGACGTATGGTAGGAGAGGACAGCGAGTCGGGAAAGGGGCGCCATAGGGCTAAAATGCAGCCCTTCGGGCGACTTTTGCAGCGTACTATGCATCTCCGTGTCACGCAATGACGAGCGATCCGATAGCCCTCCTGGAGCGCGCTCCATCCAGAGCCATGGCTATCGGCGCGCACCCCGACGACGCCGAGCTCCACGCCGGGGGTACGCTCGCGCGCTGGATTGCCGAAGGCTGCGAAGTCACGGTTGTCGTCTGCACAAACGGGGCCGCCGGCAGCCCTCAAGCGGATGCCTCGCCCGCAACCGTGGCGGCAACCCGACGAGCGGAACAGCAGGCCGCTGCGAGGGAGATGGGCGCGAGCCGCGTCGAAATGCTGTCCTACCCCGACGGCGCCTTAGCCGACACGCCGGAGTTTCGCGGCAAGCTCGTCAAACTCATTCGCCGATACGAGCCGCACGTCGTCCTTACCCACGACGCGCGCACCCGCGATCGGTTCGTCCATCGCGACCATCGCATCACCGGCGCCGTGGTCGAGGATGCGATCTTCCCCTACGCACGTGACCCGCTCCACTACTCCGAGCACCTGCGCCAGGGGTTGCAGCCCCACAAAGTAGCCGAATTGCTGCTGTGGGACTCCGACGCACCAAACGTGTACGTCGACGTCTCCGAATGGATTGACGCCCAGGCGCGCGCGCTCCAAGAACACGCAGGCCAACTAGCGGGAATCTTTGGCGAGAACGCGATCCTGTCCGACCAGCTTCGCCTCCGTGCAAGTGAAACCGCCCGCCATTGCGATTGCGACTTCGCCGAAGCGTTTCGTCGACTGGAGGCCCCGCGCTAGCCGCCGAACGCTACGCGCTCGATGCTAGGAAGGCCACTTCGCACGCCAACCCGAATAGGTGTACGAGCTCTCCATGCGCCATTGAAGAATCACCTCGAGCAGCTCCCGCTTCTTCTCTTGATGCGCATCGCTGGCCCACAGGTTCCGGAGCTCCTCAGGATCCGACTTCAGGTCGAACAACTGCCCGTCTTCTGAGTCCACAAAGTGGACGAGCTTCCAATCGCGACTGCGTACCATCGTCTCGTAGCGGCTCTCGGTGAAGTTCGTGTCCCTGCCCTGCTCGGCGAACACATACTCACGCTCTTCCCACTCCTTGCCCTCGATGGCAGGCAACAAGGACTTGGCCGCCGTCTTCTCCGGGACTTCCACGCCGGCCATCTCGAGAATCGCCGGGCCGATATCCATTAACGAACAAAGGCCGTCAATCTTCCGGCCGCCTTCGTAGCGCCCCGGAGCCCAAACGATCAGCGGCATCTTCGTGATCGTGTCGTAAAAAGTCCACTTCTGCGAGTGTCCATGGTCGGTCAGCGCATCGCCGTGGTCGGAGCTGAAAATCACGATCGAATTTTCGAGATACCCCTCGGAGTCGAGCGTCTCGATGATTTCACCAATCTTTCGGTCAATCATCGTCACGTTGGCCAGATAGTAGGCGCGCTGCCGCTTGCGCTGCTCCTCCGTCGGGCGATGCTGATGGACCACCGAGTCGTGATCCACGTCGCAGTTGTGCTGGATCATGCCCTTGTAAGGCTCCGGCTGCGAATCCAATTCCTCCTGCGTCACCGGCAGCAGCGGGAGATCCTTGTCGAGATACGGCTGTGCGTCCTCCAACGGCGGATCATACGGAGGATGAGGTCCAGGAAAGCCGATCTGCAAGAACAGCGGCTCGGTCTTGGGGTAGTGACGCAACCACCACATCGCACGGTCGGCGACGAAGTTGTCCGAGTGCAGTTCCGGCGGCAACGTCCACTCGAACGCGCCCAGACGCTCGCGATAGTCCGTCCACTCCCGATAGTTCAGCCGTCCAGGCTTCTCGAAGCCCCGACCTTGAATCGCCTTGTCCCACTCATCGATAAACCAACGCCCTTCCATAAACCGGTCCTTGTTCTCGACCGGGTGGCGCTGGTGAAAGCCAAGCGCCTTCGAGTACGGCGCTTGATGCATCTTGCCGACGTTGACGCAGTGGTATCCCGAACCGGCGAGCAGTTCGACCCAAGAGCGGTCCCAGGGATCGCCGTTGATCTGCACGCCGGTGTTGTGGGGGTACTGACCGGTGAAGATCGACGCCCGACACGGAGCGCACGAAGGCGCCGGCACATGGCAGTTCGTAAACGTCACGCCCTCCTCGACCAGCCGGTCGAGATGAGGCGTATCCATGTACGGGAAACCGAGCGCGTTGATCGTGTCGAAACGCTGCTGATCGGTCAGGATGAAGATGATGTTGGGGCGCACCGATGCCATATGCGAATACTGCGAAGTTGCCTATGGTAGCGCTTGCCCCGCCGCCGCCGCGAGCGCCTTACGGCAACGCAAAGACGAACAGGCCTTGTCCCGCGGCTATCGCGACGTGCTGTCTTCCGCGGCTTTCGTAAGAAACCGGACTGGCCAGGATCGGCCCGCCTAGCTGAATCCGCCACTTCTCTTCCCCGCTCTTCGCGTCCAGCGCCTTGAACCAGCCGTCCTGGGCTCCGGCGAAGACGAGCCCGCCCGCCGTCGATAGCAGTCCGGCCCAGGCTGGTTGGAACAGCTTGTGTTCCCAAACAAGGCGGCCGGTTTCAGGATCGAGCGCGCGCACCGCCCCGTACCATTCATGATTGGTCTCCTCGTTCATGAACATCGATCCCCAAAAGCGCGTGCCGGGCTGATGATCGTCGGCGGGGCCCTTGTAGTACATGCTCGCGCCCTCGCGGCACGTCACATAGTACAAATCCGTCAGCGGGCTGTAGCTCGGCGACATCCAATTCGTGCCGCCCGCCACCATCGGGTAAACCTTCGTTCCGGCCTCGGACGGATCTTTGCCTTCCAACAGCACCGGACGACCTGAATCGTCCAGCCCCGAAGCCCAGGTCTGCTTCACGAACTCACGGCCGTGCAAATACTTCCCCGTGAGCCGATCCAGCACGTAATAGAACCCGTTGCGATTCGCAGTGATCAGCAGCTTTCGCTCCTCGCCTCGAAACTCTCGATCCACCAACACCAGCACCTGCGCCGCGTCCCAGTCGTGCGTATCGTGCGGCGTGAACTGGAAGTGCCAACTCAGCGTCCCGTCGTCAGGATTCAGCGCAACGACGGAGTCGGTATAGAGGTTGTCTCCCAAACGGACGTCGCCGTTCCAGTCCGGCCCCGGATTGCCCGTACCCACGTACAGCAAGTTCGCCTCCGGGTCGTATGAGGGCGTGATCCAAACCGAGCCGCCCCCGGTCTTCCAAGAATCCCCAGACCAAGTGTCGTTCCCCGGTTCCAGCTCTCCGGGCACCGTATAGAATCGCCAGGCACGCTCGCCGGTCGCGATGTCATAGGCGTCAATGAAGCCTCGGATTCCGTACTCCGCCCCGGCGACGCCCACAATCACTTTGTCTTTCACCACCAGCGGCGCATGGGTTCCGGAGTATCCCTGCGAATAATCAATCATCTCCGTTTCCCACAGCACCCGCCCAGTCGACCGATCAAGGGCGATCACTTTGGCGTCCAACGTCGCCATGAAGAGCTTGTCCCCGTGCATCGCCAAACCGCGATTGATCTCCCCGCAGCAGGCGATCAGCTTAGGCGGCAATTCGCGACTGTAGTGCCAAAGCCCGCGCCCGGTCTCGGCGTCCACCGCGTAGACGTCGTTCTGCGGAACCGTGAAGTACATCACCCCGTCATGGATCAACGGCGTGGTCTCAAACTTCTGGTCCATGCGGGCCTGGAACACCCACTTTAGTCGTAGATCCCCGACCGTCTCAGGGGTCAGCTCGTCGAGAGCCGCATGCCGCCAGCCCTCATAACCGCCGTGGTAGCTCAGCCAGTCCTCACCGCGCTCCGGGTCGCTGCGGATATCCTCTACGGTCACCTGGGCGCCGAGCGTCGCCCCCGCCGCGATCAATAGAGCCAACAGCTTCATTGCGCAGCCTCCGGGCCCCTCAACGTACACATGAAAGCGAGAATGTCGTCCATCTCGACCGAATTGAAGTTTCCGTACGCCGGCATCAGCGAGCCCCCGGGCTTCCGCACGCTCTCCACCTCATGCCGCAAGAAAGAACGCAGCCGTCCAGCCGGATCCATCATGTGGACCGAATAGGCGTCCTCATTCAGCAACACGCCCTCGGCTCGACCGTCGGCGGAAACCACGCGAACCGTCCGGTACCGGATAGCAACGTCGCGCGCCGGATCACGCAAAGCAATGCGTAACTGATCGCGCGAATAGTTCAAACCGATGTAGGTGAGGTCGGGCCCCAGCTTGCCGCCTTCAGCGCCAATCGTATGGCAACCTCGGCAACCGCCTCGACCGAAGTACAGCGCCCTGCCCGCCTCGGCGTCCCCAGGCTGCAATTCACACGCGTCCCCCGCGTTCTGCTCGAATGTTCGAACCACCAGCAAGATCTTCCAGATGGAGTCTTCGTCCAGCCACAAGCCGGGCATCTCAGTCCCCGAAATGCCGTTCTGAATGATCCGAAACAACTCAGCGTCCGAGTTGCCGTGCCGATGCTCGCGAACCGCCAACCGCGCGCCGCGCCCGGAACGCCCCTCCATTCCGTGGCAGACGCCGCAATTGGTGCGGTACAGCAGCCGCCCCTCCGTCAGCGCCTCATGAGAGTCAAAAGGGTTTTCCTCCCCATGTTGCGCCGGCAGAACCGCGCAGGCGAAGACGAACAGGTAGATCCATGCGCAGCGATGCACGGCTAAGAGCCTACACGTGACGGTCAGGAGTCGCAAGGGAGCCGCGACGCCGCCGCCTATACTAAGTCGCACGGATGCGAACACTCGCAATACTGCTGATGGGGATGGCCTTGGACCCCGGAATGGTCCAGGCGCTCACGGGTCGGGAGCACCTTCGCGCCCTGCTCGATACCAAGCTCAACGCCGCGGATTGCTACCGAGTCCGCGATATCTTTCTGGAGCGCGAGGACGTCAAGTTCTACCTCAACGACGGGCATCTCATCTTCGCTGAGCCCTACGATGGTCGCGACGTAGCCGCACTCTTCATCGCAGACCAGCCGTCCGATTCCGGGGAAGTCCTCGTAATTCCGCCCTCCGCCCGAGAGCGCAGGTCGCTCGCCCGCGTCGTGGGCGAGGGCGTACTCGACGAACGGTTCCGGAGCGCGCTTTTCCTCTTTACCGACGACTCCGCCGTGCAGCTTCGTCGAGAGATCGAACGCAGCGCAACGTCGAAACCCGACATCGCGCGCGGCGAGGCGCTCGCAACCAAATGGTCTCCTGTCCTGAGGAACATCCTTGAGAGCGTGTCTCTTCGCGTCTTGGTTGACGCCTACTCCAAGTTGCCTTTGGACGAGGGGTTCTTCGCAGCCGCAGTTGGCGGCGGAACGCGCGGACGCTTCGACGTCGTCGTCGATCCCCGACAGGATGCTCACGTCTCCGTGGGCAGAGCGTCCAGGCGCCAGGGCGCGAACATCTACGACACCTGGACACAGTTCGCCGGCCTCTCCTATCGCCAGGGACGACGAAAACCTCCGCCGGAGACCGGACGTGTCGAGAACTATTCGATTGAAGTCGATATCGCAGACGACCTGTCCATGAAGGTCGTCGCTGAATTAGACTTCCAGCCCGGCGACCGCCGTCTGCGGTCATTCGGCTTTGATCTCTCCAAACGGCTGCGCGTAGACGCTATCGCCGCCAACGGCGTCCCCGTTGAGTTCCTGCAGCTGCCGACGATCGCAGAGAACGGCCACGGAGAGCGGGCTGATTCCCTACTCGTACTTCTGCCTGAACCCGCACAGGACGACCGACCGGTGCGACTGCGATTCGAGTACCACGGACAGGTGATCTCCCAACAAGGCGAAGGAATCTACTTCGTCAGCAATCGAGGGAATTGGTATCCCCGGACGGAGACGCTCTTCGCCGATTTCGACGTCACCTTCCGCTATCCCGCCGAGCTCGACCTCGTGGCTACCGGACGCCTCATGGAAACGACGGAGACCGACGGCAGGCGCCAGACCCGCTTCGTCAGCGAAAAACCGTTGCGGCTCGCCGGCTTCAATCTCGGCAGCTTCGTGAACGCGGAACGCGCGGGCGAAGGCTACAGCGTATCGGTGCGCGCAACCCGAGGCGTCGAAGAGCGCCTCAAACCTCGCCAAGCCTCGCCGCGCTACGTCCCTCTTCCGCCTACCCAAATACGCGGGCGCCGAAGGGGCCTCCAAACCGTGTTGGTCACCCCCAGCAAGCCGGAGCCGGCCAAGCCTGCCGAGCGCATCGACAAAGTCGCCGACGACGCTCTGGAGGCGCTCTCCTTCTTCACCGAGCGATTCGGGCCGCCGCCGACCTCGACTGTAACCGTCACACCGATTCCCAGCAATATCGGACAAGGCTTCCCCGGTCTCGTCTATGCCTCGACGCTCAGCTATCTCGATCCGAGCCGGCCGCCGTTGTCTCGCTTCAGCCCGGAACTCCAGACCTTCTACTCCAAACTACTGCTGCCGCACGAACTCTCCCACCAGTGGTGGGGCAACACCGTGACCGTCGACGACGATGAAGACCTCTGGCTCGTCGAATCGCTAGCGACGTACTCGTCGTTGCTGCTGCTCGAACACCGCGAAGGAACGGCGGTCCGCAACCACACGCTCGAAAATTTCCGACAAAGCCTGCTCGCGGAGAACGAGACCGGAGACCGCATCGAGTCCGCGGGTCCGCTCGTATTCGGCAGTCGACTGCAATCCTCCAAGTTTCCGGACGCCTACCGCGTCGTGCTCTATCACAAGGGCGCATGGGTCCAACACATGCTGCGTGAGACCCTCGGGACTGAACCGTTCCTCGATCTGTTGCGATCGCTTCCGCGAGACTTCGCCCTTCAGGAGCTGACCGTCGATCAGTTTCGAGAAGCGGCGGCGAGTCGCCTTCCCGCAGGCCACCCAGACCCCCAACTTCGCGACTTCTTCGATCAGTGGGTCTTCAATACTGGCGTGCCGGAGTTCAGAGCGGAGTGGAGGAAGGACGGAAGCGCCGTATCGGGAACGCTCGTCCAGGAGGGTGTCCCCGAGCACTACGCGTTTGGCGTTCCTCTGAGAATCACTTTGGCCGACGGTCAGACGGTCGATCACGTCATTCGAACCGACGGGGCCGAAACTCCGTTCCACATCGCAGTTCAAGGTCAACCGACCGCGTTGGCGATCGATCCGGACGTGCGACTGCTGCGGACTCTTCGATAGCCTGAGATCGAATGGGCTACCGGCTGGCATCCGATTATGAACCGCGTGGCGACCAGGGAGCCGCGATTGAGCAGCTCGTCCGCGGCGTGGATGACGGCGAGCCGCATCAGGTGCTGCTGGGCGTCACCGGATCAGGCAAGACCTACACAATGGCCAAGGTCATCGAGACCACCGGCCGTCCCGCGCTCGTCCTTGCGCACAACAAGACCCTCGCCGCCCAGCTCTACCACGAGTTCCGCTCGTTCTTCCCCGAGAACGCCGTCGAATACTTCGTCTCCTACTACGACTACTATCAGCCGGAAGCCTACATGCCGGCTTCCGACACCTATATCGAGAAGGAAGCCACCATCAACGACGAGCTGGAAAAACTCAGACTCGCCGCGACCCGCTCCCTCTTCGAACGACGCGACTGCTTGATCGTCGCCAGCGTCAGTTGTATCTACGGCCTCGGCTCGCCGGACGCCTATTACGGAATGCTCCTCATGCTGGAGAAGGGGCAGACGGCGCCGCGCAAAGAGATCGTCGAGCAGATGGTCAAGATCCTGTACAACCGCAAGGACGGGCCTCTTGAGCGGGGAACTTTCCGGGTCGTCGGCGACGTCATCGAGATCTTTCCCACCTATGACGATTACGCCTATCGCATCGAGCTGTGGGGCGACGAGATCGAGAGCCTCTCGCAGATCGATCCGCTATTGGGGCAGGTTCGCCAGACCTACCAGCGCCTGCCGATCTATCCCGCCACCCACTACGTCATGTCGGATGAGACTCGCGACACCGCGATCGTCGGCATCTTGGAAGAACTTGACTGGCGCGTCAAGGATCTTCACGAAATCGGCAAGCTGCTGGAGGCCCAGCGCCTCAGCCAGCGAGTGCAGTTCGACGTGGAGATGATGCGCTCCATCGGGTACTGCCACGGCATTGAGAACTACTCGCGCCACTTCTCCGGCCGTCTCGCCGGCGAGCCGCCTCCAACTCTGCTCGACTACCTGCCCGACGACGCCCTCCTCTTCCTCGACGAGAGCCATCAAACCGTCCCGCAGTTGAACGGCATGTACCACGGCGATCGGTCGCGGAAGGAGGTCCTCGTCGGCCACGGTTTCCGGCTGCCCAGCGCGCTCGACAACCGTCCGCTCACATTTGAGGAGTTCGAACACCGCGTCAATCAAGTCGTCTACGTCTCGGCGACGCCCAGCGCGTACGAACTGACCAAGTCGTCGGGCGTGGTCGCCGAGCAAGTCGTCCGCCCCACCGGCCTGCTCGATCCGCCCGTCGAAATTCGTCCCGTACGAGGACAAGTCGACGACCTGCTCGAAGAGATCCGACAGCGGATCGAGACCGACGAACGCGTTCTCGTCACCACCCTGACAAAGCGCATGTCTGAAGACCTCGCCGAGTACTACTCCGAAGCTGGAGTCAAGTGTCGATACCTCCACTCGGAGATCGATACGCTTGAGCGCGTCAAGCTGCTTCGGGACCTGCGACGCGGCGAGTTCGACGCGCTCATCGGAGTCAACCTCCTCCGGGAGGGCCTCGATCTGCCTGAAGTCTCTCTGGTCGCGATCTTGGACGCCGACAAGGAAGGCTTTTTGCGGTCCGCCGGGGCGCTGATCCAAACCATCGGCCGCGCCGCTCGCCACGTCAGCGGCAGAGCGTTGCTCTACGCCGACCGAATCACTGACAGCATGCAGAAGGCGCTCGACGAAACCGAACGTCGCCGCAAGATCCAGCAAGCCTACAATGTTGAGCACGGAATCACGCCGCAAGGGATTTCCAAACCGATCGACATGTCTCTAGCTCGCATCGTGGAAGCCGACTACCTGGACATTCCAGACGAGGAAGTCGAGGAAGACGCGATCCCCGCCAGCGGAGCTGAAATGCTCGCCCTGGTGGAAAAGTTGGAGGTCAACATGCGAGAGGCGGCCAAGGAGTTCAATTTCGAAAAAGCGGCGGAGATTCGCGACCGTATACGAGCTCTAAAGACACGGGACCTGACGGGCCTCGCGGGCGGTCGCACTACGTGAAGCGGGTCGGATTGATCGGGCCTGGGCGTTTGGGTCGATCCATTGTCGGCGCGCTGCCGCCCGATCGTTATCAACTGGGTCCCATCGCATCCTCGAATCTCGTCTCCGCCCGACGAGCGGTTCGGGAGATGAGGCTCGGCTGGCCAGCCGCGTCCGTGGCCCAGGTGGCCGACGTCGACTACCTCTTGGTATTCCCGCCGGAAGCCCGACTGGAAGGCGTGCTGGAGGAACTCAGCCGAACGACGAGCTTGAAGGGCAAGACCATTCTGTTCTCCCATCCCTCGGCCCAACTCGATTCGGATCTCGGAGTCGGCGCCCACGCCTGCAGCATCATGCCTCTGTGTGAGTTCAGGCACGGCGTCGAGGACCTGACTGGCGTCTACTTTTTCGTGGAAGGATCGCCCACGGGAGTTCGGCACGCCCGCACCATGCTCCGAGAATGCGAGGCTCGAGTCGTAACTGCGCGGGACGGCAGTACGCCCAGGGTGGCCGCCGCCGCCCTCACCGCCGGCGACGCTGTAACTGTGTTGGTCGACTTTGCCGTCGAACTCCTCGTCGACTCCGGCCTCCCCCAGAAGCGCGCCATCGACGCCCTGGGGCCGCTGGTCTCCCGCGCCCTCGCGGACTATGCCCGAACGCGCGGAAAGACTCGTCCCCGCACCGAGCTGAATCACAACGCCGCTGCGATGCGCGAACATCTGGAAGTTCTGGCCGAGCTCGATCCGCGCCAAGGACGGACCTATGGCCGAATCTTACGCTTGACTCAAGAGCTTTCCGAGAGAAACTGTGAGGATAATGCCGATATGGGCGATAAGGGCCATCTTCGTTGTGTCTCTGGTCGGTCTCCTTCCAGCGTACCCCGGGGACACGGTCCGCCCAACGCGGCTGGACCTCAACACGGCGACTGAGCAGCAACTCGTTGAGCTCCCTCATATCGGCGCAGCATTCGCCCGCGCCATCGTCGAGATGCGCTCCAGAAACGGAGACTTTCGATGCGTCGAGGAACTGCGTGCCGTGCCGCGGCTTCCCGCCAAGCATTTCGCGGAACTGGCTCTCTTGCTCAAGGTCGAAGGAGGCCGCGCCGACTGCGCCGCCCTGGAGCAACGGCGCCGTGAGGGAAAGCCTCTGACCGCGGCGAGTTCGCTATAGTCTGAGCATCTTGCGCTGGTCCCTCCTACTCCTGCTCCCACTGCTGGCGAACGCCGCCGAATGGCCCCAATATCGCGGCCCCCAAGGCCTGGGAATCGCGAATGAGGCCCCTCTGCCGACTAGGCTGGATCCGGAAAAGAATCTCGTCTGGAAGGCCGCCACCCCCAACGGCGGATCATCGCCCATCCTCACCGAACAACGTCTATTCCTCACCGGCTACGAGGGCGAGCGACTCTTCGTCGTAGCGCTCGATCGCAGCAACGGCGAGCTGCTTTGGAAACGCGAGGTGCCGCGCCCCCGCGAGGAGATGTTCAATAAGACTCACGGCCCCGCCTCCCCCAGCCCAGTCACCGACGGCGAGAACGTCTATGCCTTCTTCGGCGACTTCGGCCTCATCTCCTTTGACGCCGACGGCAATGAGCGCTGGCGCATGCCGCTCGGCCCCTTTGACAACATCAACGGCCACGGCTCGTCTCCCATCATCGACGGCGACAAGCTGATCCTCGCCGTCGACCAAAACATCAACTCCTTCATCGCAGCGATTGACAAGGACTCCGGGAAGATCCTTTGGCAGGTCGACCGTTCGGAGATCACGCGCGGCTATGGAACTCCGGGAGTCTTTCGTCCCTCCAACGACGTCCCGCAGATCGTCATGCCCGGTTCCTACACGACCATTTCCTATGACCTCGAGACCGGCAAGAAGCTCTGGTGGGTCCGCCGCATGGCTTGGCAGCTCAAGTGCGTCCCTCTCTTTGACGGCGACGTCATCTACATCAACTCCTGGGAGGCCGGCGGCGACCCGGGCCAACGAAGGGAAACCGCACCGTTCGACGAAGTCATCGCCGAGCACGACGCCGACAAAGACGGCCAACTATCCAAGGCGGAAGTCCCCGACCAACGGCTCGCCGGAGACCGCAACTGGCTGGAGCACGACCTCGACGCCAACGGCTTTATGGGCCGTCGCGACTGGGACTTCTACGCCGCCCGCCGCGCCCCCGAGAACAGCTTGCTCGCCATCCGGCCCGAGGGACGGCGCGGCGATCTCACCGAGACGGCCGTCGAGTGGCGCTACAACCGGTCGCTGCCCAACTCCCCGTCCCCGCTCCTCTTGGACGGCCTGCTCTACCTCATCAAGAGCGGCGGGATTTTCCAAAGCATCGATCCCAAGACCGGCGAACCCATCAAGCTGGCCCGACTCGGGAAGGAGTCAGTCGATAAGTTCTGGGCCTCCCCGGTCGCAGGCGACGGCAAGATCTATCTGCTCGACCAAGGCTGCAACGTCACCGTCGTAAAGCCGGGCGCACAGTGGGAAACCCTGGCGGTCAGCCCCCTCGAGGGCTACTGCCTCGCCACTCCCGCCATCGTCGACGGACGCATCTTCGTACGCACCGATCAAGCGGTATACGCCTTCGAGGAATAGCCGCTTGAGGCCTCTTTTCCTCCTAGCCGCGGCGGCTGTTCCAGCGGCCGCACACATGATGTCGATGTCCTCGGGAGAGCTGCGTGTCGAGGGCGACGCCGCAGTGCTCGAGTTCCAGATGCCGGCGTATGAAGCCGCGGACTTGGACGATCCCGAAGCGACGCTGCTCAACAGTTTCACCATTCGATCCGGCGACGCCGAACTAGCTCGTAGCCACGGCCAGTGCGCCCCGCACGCCGAGGACGACTCCTACCGCTGCCGGGCCGAATACTCTCTGCCGCCCGACGCTGATGAACTCGAAGTGGAGTGTCGACTGGTAGAAACCACCGTCCCCAATCACGTTCACGTACTGCGCTCGGTCCGCGGCGACGAGGCCGAGCAGAAGGTCTTCGACTACGCCTTCCGCAAACACACCGTACGCTTTCGGCCCCCGTCTCTCCTCGACGGCGTCTGGACTGGAGCCGCCCGCGTCCTCTTCGGTCCGGCTCAACTCCTATTCGTTCTCGCCCTCGCTCTCGCGAGCCGCTCTCGCAAAGAAGCCGTACTGCTGGGCCTCGCCCTGCTCACAGCCCAGACGGCCGTAGCCGTCCTCGGCCAGCAGTTCGGATGGCAGCCGCCCGCTCGTTTTGTTGAAGCTGCGGGCGCGCTCACCATCGCCTATCTAGCGACGGAGACCCTCCTTCTTCCGGAAGCGGGGGCCCGTTGGCTCGTCGCAGCTGGAATGGGCGCATTCCACGGCCTCTATTTCGCACAGTTCCTCGCCCAAACAGAGACCGCAGCCGGCCCGCTGCTAAGCGGCGCAGCGATTGCTGAAATCGCCCTCATGGCGCTCTTTGCGGCCCTCGTCTTTAGGCTCCGGAAAGATTTCGGCTCCGGATTCGACCGCGTCGCCGCAGCCCTGCTGCTCGTCGTCGGTCTCGGCTGGTTCGCCTACGGGATCTGGGGCTAACGCAACTTCCAACGGAAGTTGATCGTGGCCGCCCCCTTCGACGAACGCAAACACTCAAACGAAAGCTTCGTCCAGCCGTTCGCCTCACTGGGCTCCTCAATCACCCGGATCGCGGGCGAGTAGACCTCCACCGCCACCGGCTTGCCCGGAAGAAAGTCCCCGCCGGGCAAACCCGAAGTCGAGTCGATCCCGTTGATCGTGACGACCTGCTTCTTCTTGAGTTCACCGGTCCAGTAGAGATCGCCGCTCCTCGGCGCCTGCTTCGCAACGGGCGCAGCGGCCGCAACCTTCTTCATCGAGGGCTTCGGGGAGGACTTCGGCGCAGCCGGCGGATCATAAGCCTGCGATCCGCCCAACAGGATCTTCTTCGAGCGCTTCGGCGGAGGAGGAGCGGCGGAAGGATTGCTCGTGGAAGCGGCTGACGGCACGTCGGCAGCCGCCGCTTCTTTAGCCTTGGGCGGAGCCGGTTCGCGCGGCGCCTCCACAGCGTCCGGCGGCTCAACCAGCGGAGGAGGCGCGGCAACCGCCGGTTCAGGCTGCGCGTCCGCGAGCGGATCAACTCGCGTCTCTGTTCGGGTCGCCTTCGTTGTCGCCGCCGCCGATGCAGGCTGCGCTTCCTCCACTCTCGCCTGCGTCGGCGCACCCGGCGGAAGCACTTCGGCCTGGGAGGCGGCCCCCGCCTTCTCCGCCTCACTCTCCGGGGCAACCTCTCGCTCCAGCTCAGACTCGACGACAGACGCAACCGGGGACGATGGCTCATACCGAAACGCCCGCCAGGCATAGACTACAGTCGCTGCAGTCGCAACCAGCAGAAACACAAACAGCAGCACCATCCAGACAGGCGCTTTCCTTTCTCGATTAGGCGGACTCTCCGGCGTCCGCTCAGCCACGGGACCCGTCGCAGCAGGCGCGGTTTCTGCCGCCATAGCCTCCGCAGGCGTGGCAGGCGTCCCGCACGCCGTACAAAACTTGGCCGCCCCGGTCAGCTCCGCGCCGCAGTTCGTGCACTTCATGACGTCACCCGTATCCTAACAGCGCCAAGTTGACGCGCATCCTGTCACGCCCGTACCGTTGGAGGCCATGGCGAAAACCCACTACGACGTTTGCGTGGTCGGTTCCGGGGCCTCTGGCGGAACACTAGCCGCCGACCTGGCCCGGCGCGGCGTCAAGGTCTGCTTAATCGAGGGCGGCCCGCGTCGCCCGCCCAACAAGCTCACGTCGCATCGCATGCCCTACGAGCACAAGGGCCTCGGCGTGCCCCCCGTCCGCGCCGACTCCGCCAAGGAGCCCTACGAGGTCGTCGGCGACAAGATCCAGATCACCCGCGCCCGCGTCTTCGGCGGTCGCACCACCCATTGGAACGCCGTCGCACTGCGCTTCGCCGCCAACGACTTCCGCGAGAGCCGCCACGGCCTGGAGGAGGACTGGCCCATCTCCTACTCCGAGATCGAGCCCTACTATGACCGCGCCGAGAAGCTCATGGTCATCTGCGGCTCCAAGGAGAACCTGGAAGTCCTCCCCGACGGCAACTTCATCCCTGCCCTTCCACTCCGCTGCTCCGAACAGATCCTCAAGAAGGCGTCCCGCAAGTTCGGCATCCACCTGATCCCCGTCCGCAAGGCCCTCGCCAGCGTTGCCGGACACGGTCGCAGCAACTGCCACTTCTGCGGCCACTGCATGGACGGCTGCGGCGTCTCCGCCATCTTCAACACCGCCGAACACGCTCTCCCGGCGGGGGTCGAATCCGGCAACCTCGACCTACGCATCGGCTGGATGGCGCATGAGCTGATTCCCGACGACGAAGGCCGCATCCGCGCCGCCCGCATCGTCAAGACCTACGAGGGCGATGAAGAGGAGATCCAAGCCGACGCCTTCGTGCTCTGCTGCGGCAACATTGAGACGCCGCGTCTACTGCTGAACTCCAAATCGCGCCGCTTCCCCAACGGCCTCGCCAACAACGGCGACAACGTGGGGCGCTACCTCCACGGCCACATCATCGCCCAAACCGCCGGCTATCTCCGCGACCTCGTCGGGACCGATCCCGGCAACCGCGACGGCGCCATCGACCACGCCTACATCCCCTGGTTCAAGCCCTACCGCAAAGTCGACTTCGTCGGCGGCTACGGATTCCAGGTCAACATCCGCCCCTACCATTACCCCTATCACGCCTCCCGCCTGAAGGGTTACGGCGGACAGTGGAAGACGCGCGTCCGCGAGTTGCAGTCCGGCTTCTCCAACATCGCCGGGTACGGCAAAGTCATCGCCCAGCGCGAAAACCGCGTCACATTGCATCCCACCAAGAAGGACAAGAACGGGCTCCCGATCCCCGTGGTCCACTTCAAGTGGCATGAGAACGACCTCGCCCAATTCCGCGACATGCGCATCGTCGCGCGCGAAATTTACGACGAAGCCGGCGTCGAGTTCCTGTATCACAACAACGACACGCCGTCAGGCTTCGCCAGTCATGAAGTCGGCGTCTGCCGCATGGGCAAAGATCCCAAAACCTCAGTGCTCAACAAAGACAACCGCGCCTGGGAAGTCCCCAACCTCTTCGTCACAGACGCCTCCAGCTTTACAACCTTCCCGGAAAAAAACCCGACCCTGACGATAACAGCCCTGGCCTTGCGCACCGCGGATCGCATCGTCGACCTTAAGGCGCGCGGAGAGTTGTAACGTTCGCGAGTCTACCGGGCAAGAGTTCGACCTCCGATAGGTTCACAGACGGCGAGCCCGTCGTCGCATGGTTCATCGATGACCGAGCACTTGGCGAATCTGATCGCACAAGCCGTCGTTTTGACGTTCGGGACCTACGGCTCCTCCCCCGTCGCGTGGGTGACCGTGCACCTACTCACGCCCCTCGTCCCTTTTGTAGTCCAGGAGGGGAGAGTCAGAGGCGTTTGCAGAGGCGAAGCGTTTGCAAAGCCGATCTCGTGGGATGTCTTCGCCCGAAGCGGTCTCGCCGTGAGCCTGATCCTCCCAGCAGTCTTGTTCGTCGGCAACCTAGGACGCGCATCCTACCAGGCCGCACAGGCTCGAACCGCCCAGATCCAGACACTACGGAAAGAAGTCTTAGACGTTGAACGAGATCGAGGAGAGGCCTTGTCGACGGTCAATACGTGTGAGGCCCGGCTGGAAGCGACAGCCGCGCAGATCGACCGGAACCAGGCCACCACCTCTCAGTGCCTAGTGGAGCTAGGTCGCGCACAGCAAGAGAACCCTTTTCGTCTCGCGGTTTATTCACTTCCTTCGTCGTCGCGTCAAGACACCGACCGGCAGAGCAAGCAGGACGTTTCGCTGTTCGAGCGCCGATTCATCGTCGACGCCAACCGCGCAGTCTCGCCGGTCAGGCTACTCGTCAAATGCTCGGAAAGGTTGAGTTCAGCCGATGCCTACGCGCTGGGCACGACAATGCCCATTTACGACGCATGGACGGGTCCAAAGCCTGACGGCGGATACGGAGTAGGCATCTCCGCTCCGGTATGGTCGGCCATGAGTCCAATGCTCGTCACGATCCAGTCTACCGACGGAGATCCGAGGGAGTGTGGGTTCAGCGCCCTATAGGGGGGCGATAGCCGCTACTGGACCAACCGCACAAACACGTCGCCCCAAGGGTTCTTATCGCCCGGATAGAACGGCTCCCCGCCTTCGGGCCGGAACCAGACAGCCAACTCCGCGTCCCCCTCGGGAATCTCCAGCACGGCCTTCCCGCCGTCCGACGGCGCACGAAGCAGCTTGCCGTCCAACGTCACCTCAATCGTCCCAGGACCCGGTTCCTCTTCCAGCCTAACTGCAAACTCGTACCTCCCCGCCCGCTCGAACCGAACTGGCCAAGTCGTCGGAAGCCCGTCCACATAGGAAGAGTCTTGGTAGCGGCAGAGCAGCGTCGTGGGCTCTTCGTCGGAACCTAAGTGAACTCGTCCGGGCAAAAAATTCCGCTCGGACATCACGTCCGCAAACCAAGCCGCGTAGTCGGCCTTCAATTTGCGCACAACGTCAGCATGGCCAGGGGCTACATCGTTCTGCTCGCCGGGATCGCTCTCCAGGTCATAGAGCTCCAGCGGCGGATCCTCCGAGTGCGGCCAGGCCTCGTCGCTGAACGTGTCCGGCCCCGCAACCAGCTTCCATCTCTGCGAAACAATGGCTGCGTTCTGGTAGGGCTTGGGGTCCAGCCCGCGGTGCGTCTGGAGCACCAGCGTCCGGTCGCCCCCTTCCGGTTCCTCCCCTCTCAATTCCGGCGCCAGGCTCCGACCGTCCAGCGCGGGAACGCCGGAGATGACTAGGGAGAGAATCGTCGGAGCCACGTCTACGTGCGCCGCGATCCGATCCACCTTCTGTCCCTGTCGGCTGTACGGCCCCCGCCAGAGGCTGATCGCCCGGATTCCGCCTTCGTAGTTACCTCCCTTTCGGCCCCGCAGGCCGGCGTTATAGCGCCTTTGCTGCGGACCGTTGTCGGACAGGAAAACAACGTAGGTTTCACTCGTAAGATTCAACTCTTCGAGCTTGTCGACCAATCGCCCGACGTTCTCATCGATGTTCTCGACCATCGCATATACACGCGCCGTATCCTCGTCCAGGCCCGCCTCGGCGTAAGATCTCCAGGCTTCCTCAGCGACCTGCAGCGGCGTATGCGGCGCATTCGTCGGCAAGTACACAAAGAACGGCCCATCCTTGTTGCGCTCGATGAAGTCCAACGCGCCGTCAAAGAACACATCCGTGCAGTACCCCGACGTCTCGACCTTCTGGCCGTTCTTGTACAGCGTCGGATCGAAGTACATGTTCGTCGCTTCATCCGGCGGCTGCCCAATCCCTCCCGACGGGTGCCACAACGACTCCTCAAACCCCTGATCCTGGGGCCGCATCGGGTAGTTGTCGCCCAGATGCCACTTCCCGAACATGCCCGTGCGATACCCCAGTTCTCGCAGCCGTTCCGCCAATGTGACTTCGTCACCGAACATCTTCGCCCCGCCCCGCGAAGTGTGGATCACTCCCGTCCGGTAGTGATAGCGCCCCGTGAGGATCGACGCTCTCGTCGGCGAACAGACCGGCTCCATATAGAACCGAGTGAACTCCGTCGCCTCTTCGGCGAAAGCGTCCAGGTTCGGCGTCCGGATATCGGGGTTGTCGTGGAATCCCACGTCGCCCCAGCCTTGGTCGTCCGTCAGGATGACGATGAAGTTCGGCTGTCTCGGAAGTGGGTCTACGACGATGCACCCACACCCAGCCAACACACAAACCAAAAGAACAACAGCGACACATCTCATCGACCGATGAGCATACCGCGTCGCCGCCCTCGACCTACTACCGACGTTTGCCTTCCAACAACAGTGCCGCAGGCGTGAGCCTGCGACCATTGCCGTCCGCGAAGCCGTCTCTGTTACGATTCCCGGCGAATCACTCAGCGACTTCCTCGGCGCTCTCATCACCCAGATCAATCCACAACATCTCAGGCAACGGGTCATCGAATCCGTCGAGTATCCGGATCTTTCCCTTCTGCAAACCAAAGATGCGTCGGCCAGCGAGAGGCGGTTCTTCCTCGCCCGATTTCGCGACTTTCGGCAGATCTTGATCCACGACCAGCCCTACTTATTCCATTCCGTGTGGAACGTCCCGTCCTTGTCCAACCGCTTATACGTGTGCGCACCAAAGTTGTCGCGCAGCGCCTGCAGCAGGTTCGCCGGCAAGAACTCCGACCGATAGCTGTCGAGATACGAGAGCGTCGCCCCCATGGAAGTCATCGCCACGCCGTGCTTCTGGCCCGCTGCGACTACCTCGCGCAAATCCTCCAGATGATCGTTGACGATCTTCGAGAATGTCGGGGTGAACAGCATGTTCGGAGTATCCGGCGCGTCCAGGTAGACCTTCTTGATCGGGTCCAACAGCCGCGAGCGGATGATGCAGCCGTCTTTCCAGATCCGGGCGACTTCCGCCAAATCCGTCTCGTAGTCGTACTCCTTAGACGCCGCCGTGATCAGCGCCATGCCTTGCGCATAGGCCGCGACCATCGAAACGTGCAGCGCGTTGAACAGCTTCTCGACCAGCGCATCCACGTCGCCGTCGTACTTCGTGTCCGTCGGGCCGTTCAGAATCTTGGACGCCTCAACGCGGCTCGCCTTCTCGCCCGAGAGAATCCGCGCGGTCACCGACATTGAGAGCGCCGGAATCGCCACGCCCAAATCGAGCGCCGATTGCGCCGTCCACTTGCCTGTGCCTTTTTGGCCGGCGGTATCCAGGATGTGGTCGACCAAAGCCGAACCGTCGTCGTCCGCCTTGGCCAAACACTGTGCCGTAATCTCGACCAAGAACCCGCCGATCTCGGAATCCATCCACTTGGCGAAAATCTTCTGAATCTCGCCCGCGGAAAGTCCCGCCGTCTTGCGCAGGACGTCGTACACCTCGCAGATTTCCTGCATGATGGCGTACTCGATGCCGTTGTGGACCATCTTCACGTAGTGGCCCGCGGACGTCTTGCCGCAGTACGTCACACAAGGCCCGTCATCGTCGGTCGTGGCCGCGATTTTCTCGAGCACCGGCGCAATGCGGTCATAGGCCTCGCGCGCGCCCCCGGGCATGATCGACGGGCCCCACAGAGCGCCTTCCTCGCCTCCCGAGATGCCGCAGCCCACAAAGTGGAAGCCCTTGGCTTGCAGCTCTTCGTTGCGCCGATTCGTGTCCGGGAAATGCGAGTTACCGCCGTCGATGATGATGTCACCCTTCTCCAAATGCTGAGTCAGAGCGTTGATGACGGCATCGGTGCCTCTGCCGGCTGTCACCATCAGCAGCACGCGCCGGGGCGGCTCCAGGCGCTGGACAAAGTCAGCGATGTCCTGGGTAACGATGACGTTCTTGCCCTGCGCTTTCTCGCGCATCTCATTGGCATTCTCGTCAGAGCGGTTGTAGGCGATCACCTCAAAACCGTTGCGTTCAATGTTGAGGGCGATCATCTGCCCCATGACGCCGAGTCCGGCGACGCCGAAGTTTCCTTGTGACATATTTCGTGGTCCTTTGCTGCGGTCGGGAAACGACTATTGTATTAGGTTCCAGGTGTCGGATGTCAGGGGCCAGACTGGGAGGAAACAGTTGATTACCAACTATCGCGATTTGGTCGTTTGGCAAAAGGCGATGGACTTGGTGACGTTCGCTTACCGTCTAGCGCGTGAACTACCCGCGAGCGAGCTGTACGGTCTGCGGAGCCAGATTCAACGCGCTGCGGTTTCGATTCCGGCGAACATTGCCGAAGGACAAGGCCGGGACCAGAAGGACAAGGCCGGGACCATTTGGGAGACTATCTCCGACACCTATCCATCGCGAAGGGCTCGTTGATGGAGTTGGAAACACACTTCCAGATCGCCCAGCGTTTGGACTACCTCACCGACGATTCTGTCGGGGAACTCTTGAAGGATTGCGGTGAAGTAGGGAGAATGCTAAACGGCTTGTCTCGGGGCCTACGGTCCAAGCAAGCGAAGTCTGCCACCTGACACCCGAAACCCGACACCTGGAACCTCCCCCCGTGCGCCTACTCACAATCTTCCTCATCCTCGCCGCGCCGCTCGCCGCCGAAGCTCCCCCCAACATCGTCTTCATCCTCGCCGACGACATGGGCTGGTCCGACCTCGCCGGCTACGGCTCCGACCTGCACGAAACCCCAAACCTAGACGCCTTCGCAGAATCCGGAGTCCGCTTCACCCAGGCCTACACAGCCTCGCCAGTCTGCTCGCCTACCCGCGCCTCCATCCTCACCGGCAAACACCCCGCGCGGCTTCACATGACCATCTGGCGCGAAGCGGCCAACAATCCGCCAAGGGATCGCGCGCTGATGACGCCGCGGACCATGGACCACGTCCCGCACGAGGAGACCACGCTGGCCGAAGTCTTCAAGCAAGCCGGATACGTCACCGCCCACGTTGGTAAGTGGCACCTCGGAACGGCGGGCTTCTACCCGCAAACGCAAGGCTTCGACTACAACGTGGGAGGCTCGCTCTGGGGAGCCCCACAAACCTTCTTCTACCCCTACACCGGCGACCGCTACTACCGCGAGCCCCGCTACATCCCCCACCTCGGAGGCGGCCAACCGGGCGAGTACCTCACTGACCGTCTCACCGACGAAGCCCTAAGAATCATTGACCGGCACCAGGACGAGCCGTTCTTCTTGAACCTCTGGTATCACACCGTCCACACGCCCGTTGAGGGCAAACCCGAGGTCGTCGCCCGCTACGAAAAGAAAGTCCGCGATGGCATGAAGCACCGCAACGCCGAATACGCCGCCATGGTCGAGAGCCTCGACGAGAACGTTGGCCGCGTCCTCCAGCGCATCGACGACCTAGGCCTAGCCGACAACACCATCGTCGTCTTTACGTCCGACAACGGCGGATTCTCCAACGACTGGTTGGGCACGAAAGTGACGGACAACTCGCCCCTCCGCTCCGGCAAAGGTTCCGCCTACGAAGGCGGCGTGCGGGTCCCCCTCATGGTCCGCGCTCCCGGCGTCACCCAACCCGGCGGCGTCACCGACTGGCCTGTGACGTCAACCGACTTTTTCTCCACCCTCACCACGTTGGCGGGCATCGAGGCCGATGCCCCCGAGGACGGCGTCGACATCACTCCCCTGCTCCGGGACCCGACGGCGACGCTCCAACGCGGCGCCCTTTACTTCCACTACCCGCACTACTACGTCACGACAACCCCCGTCTCCGCCATGCGCGCCGGCGAGTGGAAACTCCTGCGCTACTACGAAGACGACCGAGTCGAGCTCTACAACCTCGCCTCCGACCCCGGCGAAGAACACGACCTCGCCGCCCAAGCTCCCGACCAAGCCGCCCGCCTCCGCAAGCAACTAGAGAAGTGGCTAAGCGAAGTCGACGCCCAACACCCCACACGCCAGTAACACTCCCACCCACGGAAGCCAACCGCGGGGACTGTCCCATCAAGGCCGGCCATTCCACGGCGACAACCCAGCGCGTGTGGACTGTACCCAGCCGACTACACAGGCCCAACCGAACCTCAACGCCCATTCACCAACAACCGCTTCCCCCCAGCCTCCGCAACCACCACCGCCCCCTCCGGCCCGGCGCCCTCCGTCGCCAAATAGACCCTCTCGTCCCCGTCCCAAAGCCAAGCGAACGCTGAATCATCCAAGAAGACGTCCGGCGCATCGGGAGCATTCGAGCCATACTCGATGTTATTGACCCGACCATGCAGCAAAAGAACGGGTTCTACATCGGAGTAAAAGACCAAAGACGAGAACGTATAGTACTGATCGTCCAGCACTAACTTCCCCGGCGGCGCCGAACTGTAGGCCTCTGCCAGCAGCCGCGACGAGAGGTAAGGATCGAAGCTCACCATCGCCCAACGCGCCGCCTGGAAAAAGACGACCATCATCACCGCCAGCCCGACCAACCGAAATCGAGCGGATGCAAAGACGCCAATCGCGAAAGCAACCGCCGCCAACACCAGGGGCCCGCGCAGCCACGCGAAGGAGTCCAACGTCAAATCGCCCACATGCCCCAGCGAGAGCGTGTACGCCCCTGGGTTGTGAGTCAGCGATCGCGAGATGTCTCCAGTGGGATCAACGTCCCTCGACGCTGCCAAGAGCAGCAAGCAAGCAACCGCAGCCGCGCCGCAAACCGGGGCCAGCGCCAACCGCCCCCCACGCACCCACGCCTCTCGCCGAGCAACCGCATCCCCAATCAACAGCGCGAACGCCGGATAGGCGCTCATCGTGTAGTACTCCTGCGATGTCGAGAACGCAAAGAACACCAGCACGAACCCCAACCAGCACAGGCACACCCGCCGCACGCGTCCAGCTCGGTCGCCCGCCCCGAACGGTCCCCGCAAGGCCGCCGGTAAGAAGAAACTCCACGGGAACAGCCAAATCGCATGCCCCAACCAATAGAGCGTCTTCGGCGTCGTCGCATAGTCCTTCGGGTACCGCAGCCCGAGATAACGCAGCACATGCTCATTGACGAAGTAGCGCCAGAAGAACCCGCGATAAACGCCCAGCTCGCTCTTCAACGTCAGATCAACGAACGGTGGATTCGCGACCACCGCCGCGACGTGCCAAGGCGCCGCGACCAGAGCGAAACTCGCGGCCGTCGTCAGCGGCAACAGCCGCCGCCAGGTCTCCCAACGGAACAGTACCCTGCCCCAAGCTAGAAACAGAACAACCGCGGCCCCCGGGAACACCACGGCAGGCAACCCCTTAAACAGCGTCCCCGCCCCCAGCGAGGCGCCCAGCAGGAGCGCGTACCGCCGCCTCGGAGTCTCCTCCAGCAAGTGCATCACGCACCCCAGCGAGACGACAATCGAGAGCGTCAAGAACGGGTCCGGAATCCGCACCCGCGTGAACAACCACATCCCCGTCGCGGTCGCCGTCGCCAGCCCGGCCCAGTAGCCGGACTCCTCTCCGAACGCCCAGCGCCCAAACCGGAACGTCACCCATGCCAGCAACACGCAGGCCAGGGCCATCGGCGTCCGAGCCGCCCAGTCGTGGACGCCGAACACCGCAAATGACGCCGCCATCATCCAGACCTGTCCCGGCGGTTTATCCAGATAGCGGACGCCGTTCAGCCGTGCCGTCACGTAGTCGCCCGTCTCCAGCATCTGCCGGGCGATCTGCGCATAGGTCGCGTCCACGTCGTCCAGCAAGGACGGCGGACTCACGATGCCGGAAATAAAAACGACCGCCGCGAAGAGAACAACAATGGCTTCGCGGCGGCCCACTCGTAAGAGAGTAGCGACTACATGCCGCCTTCGTCCGCCGACGGCCCGTACGTCGCCGGCACGGCTACGTCGTTGAGTCGCAAATAGACGCCCAACTGCGCCCGGTGATGCACATTGTGATTGAAGATCATGCTGCGCAACACGGCCACGCGCGGCATCGTAAAGTGCACCTCGCCGCCCGACAGCAGCGACCAAGGCTTCATCATCGCCTCATCGGCACACCCAGCAAGCGCTGCCCGAGCCGTAGCGATCGCTTCGTCAAACTTGGCGAGGGCCTCGGCCTTCGTCTTCGGAACAAAGCGTTCCCACTTCGGACCGTCCTTGGGCGCAACGTCAAAACTGTCGTCCTCGATCGTCGGCTTGGCCCAACCAGGGCACTCTGCAATATGGCCGACCAGCTCTCCCATCGTCATGGACTTCTCGTGCGGCTTGTAGTCGTACTTGTCTTCCGGAGCGCGCTCCAGCGTCTTGCGGGTGAGCGACATCTCGTGGTCAAACTCGGGAAGCATCGATTCTGCGATGGACATGGGTATCAAATCTCCTCTGAAAACATCAGGCGAACAAAAGGCGTATACAGACTAACAGAACTGAGTCAGATACGGATGTAACGTCTCAACTCATCCGGCCGCAAGCAGTGCGCAATCGCCGTCTCTTCGGCAATCAGTCCTCGCCGAGCAAGATCCGCCAGGGACTCTTCCATCATCACCATCCCCTCAGACTTGCCCAGCGACAGTTGTGATCGCAGCAGGTGATCCTCGCCCTTGCGAATGAGGTTGCTGACGGCATTGTTGGCCATCAACACCTCCACGGCCACATGACGATCCTGTCCGTCCACCGAAGGCACCAACTGCTGCGCAATCACGGCCGCCAACCCTAGAGACAACTGCTGGCGCACCTGGTTCTGTTGGTCCGAAGGAAACCCGTCCACCACCCGGCCCACTGCCCGAACCGCATCGTTCGTATGGAGCGTCGCCAGCACGAGATGCCCGGTCTCAGCCGCCGTAATCGCGGCCCCCATCGTCTCCGAGTCGCGGATCTCCCCCAGCAAAATCACATCCGGACTCTGCCGCAGAATGCTGCGCAACGCACCCGCGAAGGTCGGCGCATCCCGCCCGACCTCAATCTGCTCAATCACCGCCTGCCGATCCTCATGCCGATACTCAATCGGGTCCTCAATGGTCACAATGTGGTGCGGATGCCGCTCGTTGATCAATCCAATCAGCGCCGCCAGCGTCGAAGTCTTCCCCGCCCCCGCCGCTCCCGTCACTAGAATCAGCCCTTTTCGCCGGTCCGCCAACTTTTCCAGGAACTTCGGCAGCCGCAACGACTCGATCGTCGGCACCACGTCCGGCAGCACTCTTACGGCCGCCCCCAGCGTCCCCCGCTGGAAGTGCAAGTTCGTCCGGAAGCGGCCGATCCCGTCACGAATGAAGCTGAAGTCCAGCGACATCTCGCGCTCCAGTTCGCCTCGATAGCGCTCACTGATCAACGGCGCAAACAAGTTGCGGATCCCCGCATCCGATAGCGCTTCCCCTCCGCGAATCAGCCGCCCCTGAATACGATAGGACGGCGGCGCCCCGTCCACCAGAATCAGATCGGACGCCTTGCGCGAGACCGCCGCCCGAAGCAGCGCGTCCAGCGCGGACAAATCGCCCTGCGGCATTTCGAAATGCCGCGCCGGCATCGGCTCAGTGATGGCGTCCGGCGTCGCCCCCTCGGAGGATCCCCGAGCGGACTGATTGAGCTGGCGGACGATGTCCTCCAATTTCGGGTCGTATCCGGCCATGGTCGCTGCTGTGTAGTGTATGACGATCTTGGCGGTCCCGATCGTGCATAGTATTCTTGCCTGGTGGACGCACCTGCCGCACAAGCCGCCGCTGTAGTCATCGGGCGCAACGAAGGAGAACGCCTCCGTCTCTGCCTGGAGTCCGTCTGCGAAGCCGCACGTCACAACTGCCTCGCAGAGAAGATCTACGTAGACAGCGGCTCCTCCGACGGCAGCGTCCAGCTCGCCGGTGAACTCGGCTTCCGCGTCATCGCACTGACCTCTGGGGAGGCCAGCGCTAGCAGGGCTCGCGACGCCGGATGGCGAGTCTGCAAGAGTTCAGCAATCCTGTTTCTGGATGGGGACTGCCGCCTCGATCCCGGCTTCCTCGCTGCAGCCGAGCCTGTACTGGCGCGCCGCGAGGTGGCAGCCGTTTTCGGTCGCGTCCACGAGCAATTTCCTGACCGTAATTTGCTGCACCACGTCATGAACTTGCACTGGCGAAGTCGCCCGGCTGGCCCCGCGAGATCCGCACCCGGTTGCTTGCTCATCAAGCGCCAAGACATTGAGGCGGTCGGGGGTTACCGTACTGATCTTTTCGCGGGCGAGGACACGGACCTCAGTTTCCGGATCGTCCGATTGGGTCGCGAAGTTATCTGCCTCGATCGGCCAATGGTTTGGCACGACGTTGCCATGTCCCGATTGACCCAGCATTGGACACGGTTCACGCGCGCCGGATACGCCGACGCCCGGCTGCGCGAGATCCATGGCGACGAGCTGTCGAGGTCAGTCGCCCGGAGGCGCAGGATCCAACTGCGGCTGGCGGGAGCAGCGGCGGCACTGGCCGCACTGGCAAGTCCTTGGCCCTGGGCCGCACCGATGTTCGTTGCAGCGCCCGTTGCGCGGGAAGCCACGCGCGCTCAGTCACATGGACAGAAATGGTACAGCGGGTTGCTGTTTGGAGCCCACCTTCATCTTTCAACCTTCGCGATGGTTTTCGGGCGGATCCGACGGGTATGCGACCGGCACCGTCGTCTCAACACTGCGTTCGAGTACAAGTAAGCGGGTAAGAAAATACAGCGCACTTGCTGCTCGCCCGTGACGTCCAAGCACCCGACTCTGGACAACTCGCGTCAGCTCAACAACGGCTTGACCAATTCCCCATGCACGTCCGTCAGCCGGAAGTGCCGCCCCTGGAACTTGAACGTCAGCTTCTTGTGGTCCACCCCCAAGCAATGCAGCAGCGTCGCATGCAGATCGTGCGCACTGACCGGGTCGCTCGCCACGTTGTACGAAAAATCGTCCGTCTCACCATGCACGACGCCCGGCTTGATTCCGCCGCCCGCCATCCAGATCGTGAAGCAACGCGGATGATGATCGCGCCCGTAGGTTTCATCCGTCATCTTGCCCTGGCAATAAACCGTGCGCCCAAACTCGCCGCCCCAAATCACCAACGTATCCTCAAGCAACCCCCGGCGCTCCAGGTCGCGAACCAAAGCAGCCGACGCCTGATCCGTATCTTGAGTCTGCTCCCGGATCCGATTCGGAAGATTGTTGTGATGATCCCAACCTCGGTGGAACAGTTGGATAAAGCGCACGCCGCGCTCCGCCAGCCGCCGCGCCAGTAGGCAGTTTCGGGCGTACGTCCCAGGCTCCCGCGCCTGCTCGCCGTAGAGCTCGAACGTCTCATCGGATTCGTCCGATAGGTCCGTCAAATCAGGAACCGACGACTGCATCCGGAACGCCATCTCGTACTGCGCGATCCTCGTCTGGATCTCCGGATCGAGCGTCCGCTCGTAGCCAATCTCATTGAGCGCGCCCAGATCGTCCAGAAAGCCGCGCCGGTCCTCCGCGCTGAAGCCATCCGGGTTGGAGAGGTACAGCACCGGGTCTTTCCCCGATCGAAACTTCACGCCCGAATACCGCGTGGGCAGAAAGCCCGAACCCCACAGACGGCTGTAGAGCGGCTGCCCCTTCGACTTGCCGTACGAAGTCATCACGACGAACCCAGGCAGATTCTGATTCTCGCTTCCCAGCCCGTAGGAGAGCCAAGACCCGAAACTCGGACGGCCCGCCAATTGGTGCCCCGTCTGTAAAAACGTGATCGCCGGGTCGTGGTTGATCGCTTCGGTATGCAGCGACCGAACGAACGCCAACTTGTCCACGATCTTCGCCGTGTGCGGCAACAGTTCCGAGACCCATGCCCCCGACTGCCCGTGCTGCGCAAACTCAAAGTGCGACCGCGCCACGGGAAAGCTCGTCTGCGCCGCCGTCATTCCAGTGAGCCGCTGCGTGCCGCGGATCGAGTCTGGAAGCTCTGAGCTGTGCAGCTTGGCCAAACCCGGCTTGTAGTCGAACAGGTCCAACTGCGCCGGCCCGCCCGATTGGAATAGATAGATCACCCGCTTGGCTTTCGGTGCGAAATGCGGCGCGGACTCGCGGGCGCCCAGATCGCCGCCCAGTAAATTCGCAAGCGCCGCCACGCCGATTCCCTTGGCGGACCGCGAAAAGAAATGGCGACGAGTCAACGCTTCTGGATTCAAGGCTTCAGGACTCATGGCTTCGTGATCACCTCATCCAGATTCAGAATCAAGCTGGCGACCGCCGCGTAAGCCGCGTGCTCAGCGACCGGCAGCGACTCGTCCCGCGCGTGCTCGCCCGACTCCAGATAAGCGCCGGCAGCTTCCGGATCGCCCTGGTACTTGTCTCGAAAACGATTCAGACTGCTCAGCAACACCTGCGCTTCCGTCTCATTCGGACGCCGAGCCGTCGCTAGCCGGAACCCATAAGCCAGCCTCTCCGCCGGCGCCGAGTCGCTCTGCATCATCCTCTCAGCCAGCATCCGCGCCGCTTCCAGATACGCGACGTCGTTCATCAAATCAAGAGCCTGCAGCGGCGTATTCGTCCGTTCGCCGCGCACGACGCAGCTCTCCCGAGGGGCCGCGTCAAATGCCAGCATCGAAGGCGGTGCAATCGTCCGTTTCCAAAACGTATAGAGACTCCGCCGATAGAGCGCCTCCCCTTCCCCATGCTGATAAGCCTTCCAGTTGGAAAGCTCCGTCCACAGCCCGGCCGGCTGATAGGGCTTCACCGACGGTCCGCCGCGCTGCTCGTGCAACAGACCGGATGCGGCCAGCGCCTGATCCCGAATCGTCTCCGCCGAGAGCCGTACCCGCGGACCGCGCGAGAGCAAGCGGTTGTCGGGGTCCTTCTCCAACTTCTCCGGCGTCGCAGCAGAATCCTGCTTGTAGGCCGCCGAAGTCACAATCGTCTTCAGAATCCCTTTCGCGTCCCAGCCAGACTCTCGAAACTCGACCGCCAACCAGTCCAGCAGCTCCGGATGCACCGGCCATTCCCCTTGCGACCCAAAATCCTCCGCCGTCTTCACGATCCCCGTACCAAAAAGCATCTGCCAGAAACGGTTCACCGTCACCCGCGCCGTCAGCGGATTCTTCTCCGACACCAACCAGTTCGCAAGATCCAGGCGCGTCGGAGCCTCGCCTCGATGAAGCGTGGCGGGCAACGCCGGAAACACCTGCTCCGTCGGTGCATCAAACGCGCCGCGGTTCAGTACGTGCGTCGGCCGCAACTCCTCCCGCTCCGCCATCACCATTACCGTCGGAACCTCGCGCAGCAGCGCCTCTCTCTCGAGCTGCGCGCTTCTGACTCTCTTCCACGCGACCCGCAAGGCGCCCGGAGCTCCGTCGGAGAGCCACGCCAGCCGAAACTTGTCGCGTTGTCCCGGCGAAGGTTCCTCGATCGCCGCAATCTCTTCAGCGGTCTCGTCGACCGCGACCACTGCCGCCTGATCTGCGGTCAGAGCGCGGTCAAACACCCGAATCGCACGAGCGTCGCCACGGAACCGATCCTCCGCCGCAGGACCAATCCCGAAGCGTAACGGCACATCCTTGTACACCGTGTTGTTGTTCGAGTGATCGATGATCGTCTCTAACTCGACCGGCTCGCCGTCGAAGTAGATCGCCATCCCAGCGGTCAGCCGCGACCCGTCATAAGTCGCCGTCACATGCGTCCATTCGCCCATCGGGACCGGCCGAGCCGTACGCACAATCATGCGATCGTCGATGTCCGTCGACTCCAAATGCAGCTGCACTCGCCCGTCTTGGAGGAAAAGGCCGAACCCCTTGTTCCCACGGTCGTTCGCAGACGGCTTGTATCGCGAGATCAATCCGCCGGTCCCGCTCTCCGGACGAATCCTAACAGCCAAGGTAAAGGGATCAAAGAAGTCGAAATTGATCTCCTCGCCCAACTCATCCACGCGCTTCCCTTCGAAGCGCTCAGGCCCGTCGTCGAAGTCGTGATAGACAAGCCGTTCCGTAAACTCCCAATCGGAGCCGACTCCGTCCCATGCCTCCAAGGTCTCTGCGACCGATGAATCGCCCAGACTCAGGCGCAGCTGCGCCGATCGAATCTCGGCCTCCAGCGAATCCAGCTTCCTCTGCTGCTTCTTCGTCGGCGCATGCACCGTCGGAGGCGTATTTCCGAACTTAAAGTACCGCCCGCGGTCCGGCACATTATTGAAGTACGCCGAGAGCTGATAGAACTCCTTCTGCGTCAGAGGGTCGTACTTGTGGTCGTGGCACCGCGCGCACCCAAACGTCAGCCCCAACCACACCGTCGAAGTCGTCTCCACCCGGTCCACCGCGTACTCCACGATGAACTCCGTCGGATCCGACCCCAACTCGCCGTTCCCGCGATGGTTGCGATTGAACCCGGTCGCGATCAATTGATCAAGCGTCGGGTTCGGCAGCAGGTCTCCCGCCAACTGCTCGATCGTGAACTGGTCGAACGGCTGATTGGAGTTGAACGAGTCGATGACCCAATCGCGCCATCTCCACATCGAGCGCTCCTCGTCGTTCTGATACCCGTTCGTATCCGCGTACCGCGCCGCATCCAACCACGGCACGGCCATGTGCTCGCCGTATCGAGGCGACGCCAGCAACCGATCAACCACGCGCTCATAAGCCTGCGGGGAGTCGTCCGCCACAAACCCATTCACCTCTTCCGGCGTCGGCGGCAGCCCGGTCAAATCCAGCGACACCCTACGGATCAACGCTTCCCGGCTAGCATCCGGAGCGGGCTCCAGGCCCTCTCTCCGCAGCCGCCGCAGAATAAAGGCGTCAATCGGACTCGCGTCCCAACCCAGCAAGTCCACGGCAGGAGGCTCTGGACGCTCGGGCGCAATAAACGACCAATGTCCCTGCCAATCCGCGCCCTGCTCGATCCAGCGGCGCAACGTTGCGATCTCTTCATCGCTCAGCTTGGCGTGCCCTTCATACGCAGGCGGCATTCTCCGGATGGGATCGTCCGAGACCACCCGGGCCAAAAGAACACTCGCCTCCGGATCGCCCGGAACCACCGCCTTTCCGCCGCCCGTCAACTCAACAGAGGCCCCCTCCACCGAGTCCAACCGCAGCGGCGTCGACCGATTCGCCGAATCCGGCCCATGACACTGGAAGCAACGGTCGGAAAGTATCGGCCGCACGTCGCGATTAAAGACGACGTCCTGCCCCAACAAAGGCGTCGACGCCAACACGAGCAAAACTAGTCCGAATCTCATCGCTTAGGCGTAGTGATGATACTACGGCGACCGCCTCCAACATAGGACAGGTCCGCTCAATAACTGAACGCGCTCCTTGTAGCGCAGGCTTCAGCCTGCATAGGGACTTCAGTCCCGATCCCAAGGCGACTTGCGAAGCAAGAGCCCATTGCTCGGGCTCGGCCCCGACCGCGCGCCACAACCCGTCCCTAAACCAGCACCTTCTCCACCACGTTCCCGTGCACGTCCGTCAGCCGAAAGTCACGCCCCTGGTACCGGAACGTCAGCCGCTTGTGGTCGATCCCCAGCCGGTTCAGGATCGTCGCATGCAGGTCATGCACATGGACCGGATCCCGCACGATGTTGTAACTGAACTCGTCTGTTTCGCCGTACGTCACGCCCGGCTTCACTCCGCCCCCGGCCATCCAGACCGTGAAGCAACGCGGGTGGTGATCGCGCCCATAGTCGTCCTCGGTCAAGCGCCCCTGGCAGTAGACCGTGCGACCAAACTCTCCGCCCCACACGACCAGCGTGTCTTCCAACATGCCGCGCTGTTCCAAGTCCTGAATCAACGCCGCCGACGCCTGATCCGTATCCGCACACTGCTTTTGGATGTCCACCGGCAGCTTCGTATGCTGATCCCACCCCCGATGGAACAGTTGGATGAACCGCACCCCGCGCTCCGCCAATCTACGCGCCACCAGGCAATTCCGTGCGTACGTTCCCGGCTTGCGCGCATCTTCGCCGTAGAGTTCAAACGTCGAATCGGGCTCGGTCGAAAGATCCGTCAGCTCCGGCACCGACGCCTGCATCCGATAAGCCATCTCATATTGAGAGATTCGGGTAGAAATCTCCGGATCTCCAAAATCGGCCGCCTGCATCTCGTTCAGTTCGGCCAAATCGTCAAGAAACGCTCGCCGATCGTCCCGCGACATCCCCTCCGGATTCGACAAGAACAGCACCGGGTCCGCCCCCGACCGGAACTTCACGCCCTGGTAACGCGTCGGCAAGAATCCCGAGCCCCACAGCCGGTCATAGAGTGGCTGCCCCTTGTTGCCCGAAACCATCACCACAAACGCCGGAAGGTCCTCGTTCTCCGAGCCCAATCCGTAGCTCAACCAACTGCCGATCGAAGGCCGCCCCGCCAACTGAAACCCCGTCTGGAAGAACGTAATCGCCGGGTCGTGATTGATCGCCTCCGTGTGCATCGATTTGATGAAGCAAAGCTTGTCGACCACCTTCGCCTGGTGCGGAACCAGCTCGCTCGCCCACGCGCCCGATTGTCCGTGCTGCTTGAACTTGAACAGCGAATCCACCATCGGAAACGCCGTCTGGTCCGCCGACATCGTCGTTAGCCTCTGTCCCTGCCGCACCGACGCCGGCAAATCCTGCCCGCGTACCGTCTCCAATTTCGGCTTGTAGTCGAACAACTCCATCTGCGACGGCGCGCCAGACTGGAACAGGTAGATCACTCGTTTCGCCTTTGCGGCGAAATGGGGAATATCCGGCAATCCTTGCTTGGCGCCCAGGTCACGCCCCATCAAATGCGCCAGCGCCGCCGTCCCCACCCCGCGCGCCGTGCGTCCGAAGAAGTGACGCCGCGTCAAGGCCGCCGGGTGCGAGCCGAAACTACTCTTTGGTGATTGTTTCATCGAGATTGAACAGCAAACTAGCGACGTAACTGTAGGCGGCGTGCTTGGCCGGGTCAAGCGACTCATCCCGCGCAGACTCTCCCTGTGAGACCAGCGCGACCGCCGCCTCCCGGTCGCCCCCGTAGCGAGTCAACGCCCGATCAAGAGCGGCTCGCAACACTCTCTGTTCCGCGCGCTTCGGCTCGCGCGACGTCAGTGCTCGAAAGCCCCAAGCAATCCGCCCGTCTCGGTCGTCCGCGCCCTCCATCATGCGCTCAGCCAGGCTCCTCGACGCTTCCACGTAAGTGACATCGTTCATCAGGTTGAGCGCCTGCAAAGGAGTATTCGTCCGGCTGTCGGTGACCGTGCACGCCTCACGACCCGCCGAATCAAAGTTCATCATGAACGGCGGCGGCGAGCTTCGCTTCCAAAACGTGTAAAGACTCCGCCGATAAAGCGCGTCGCCCGTGTCCGGCTTGTAAGTCTGCCCCGAGAGTTCCTTCCAAAGCCCCTCGGGCTGATACGGCTTTACCGACGGCCCGCCCAACTCCTCCACCAGGAGCCCCGATACCAGCAACGCCTGATCGCGCACCATCTCCGCGGGCAACCGCAAACGCGGCCCGCGCGCCAAGAGCAAGTTGCCCGGGTCAGCCTCGACCTCCACCTGGCTCGCCCGCGACGACTGCCGATACGTCGCCGAAAGCACCACCGTCCGCAGCAAGCGCTTCACGTTCCAGCCCGACTCGACAAACTCGCGCGCCAGCCAGTCCAACAATTCCGGGTGCGAAGGCGGCTTCCCCTGCGAGCCAAAGTCTTCCACCGTCGGCACGATGCCCCGCCCGAACAGCATCTGCCAATAGCGATTGACCGCCACGCGCGCCGTCAGCGGATGCTCATCGGAGACCAACCATTGCGCCAGGCCCAAGCGGTTCTTCGGAAAATGGTCCGGCATCGGCGGCAAGATCGCAGGTACGTCCCGCTCCACCGTCTCGCCGGGAGCATCATAGGCGCCGCGCAAGAGCACGTGCGTTTCGCCCACCGCCGGGCGCTCCTGCATCACCATCACCGTCGGCAGCGACGCCGCAAACTGTTTCCGCTCGGCCTGCAGCTTCGTCAGCCGAGCCCACGCCTCACGTACCGGCTTCGCGCCGAACCGCTCGTAGGTCCCCAAACGCTTCTTCGCCTTCTGAGCCTCCGTTTGAGGATTCTTCAGATCCCGCCACTGCGTCTTCACCGCGAGAGCCGCCACGGTCTCCGGCTCCAGATCATCGTCGTAGACCCGAACCTCGTCGATCCGCCCCACAAATCCGTGCTTCAACCCGCCGCCTTTGCCGATCAGCAGCGGATCGTCCACCCGGAAGTTGATGTTCATCAGGTCGAGCTCAACCGTCTTCTCTTGCTCAACCCCGTCCACAAACAGCCGCACCCCCGACGCGAACCGCGAGCCGTCGTACACCGCCGCCACATGGCTCCATTGCTTCAACGGAATCGATCCCTTCGACGCCACTCGCAGCCCGTCGTCCAGCCACCGGTTCATCGCCAGAAACTTCAGCTTCCCGTCGACCAAGTACAAGCCCCAGCCTCGATACCCGTAGCCTTGATCGCTCAAGTCCGGATTCGACTTCGCGACAATCGCACCGTCCTCGGCCTCCGGGTAGATCCAGGCTGAAATCGTAAACCGATCGCGATAGCGGAAATCCGCCTTCTCCGAATCCAACGGGACTTCGCGCTCCCCGTCGAACGTCGCACTCGTCGAGACCGGCCCCAACTCGCCGTCGTTCAACGCATGTCGCGCCGCCAAGTGTCGCTGTGGAAACCACTCGCGATCCTCACGGCTGCTGGACGTCATGCCGACGCCTACATCCTCCGCGCGCGCCTTTCCCTCGGCGAACGCCAGCTTCGCCCTCGCCTCCGCGATGGCGTGATCCATCCTTTCCAACTCCGCCTCTTGGCTCGGCGTCGGCGCCGTCACCACCGGAGGCGTATTCCCTTCCTTGAAGATCCTCCCGCGCTCGGGAATGTTGTTGAAGTAGGAAAACAGCTGATAGTACTCGCGCTGCTTGAGCGGATCGTACTTGTGGTCGTGGCACCGCGCGCAGCCAACCGTCAGCCCCATCCACACCGTCGACGTCGTATCCACCCGGTCGACCGAATACTCAGCCAAATACTCTTCCAGAACAATTCCGCCCTCCGAGTTTCCACGATGGTTGCGATTGAATCCGGTGGCAATGATCTGGTCGCGCGTCGCGCCCGGCAGCAGATCCCCGGCAAGTTGCTCGATCGTGAACTGATCAAACGGCAGGTTCCGATTGAACGCCTCGATCACCCAGTCGCGCCACCGCCATTGGTCGCGAGCCGCATCCGTCTGGTATCCGTTCGTGTCCGCATAGCGAGCCGCATCCAACCACCGGATCGCCATCCGCTCGCCGTAACGCGGCGAATCCAAGAGTCGATCAACCGCCTTCTCATAGGCTCCCGCACTCTCATCTTCCAAGTAAGCATCGAGTTCCTCCAACGTCGGCGGAAGCCCCGTCAGATCGAAACTCACCCGCCGCAGCAACTCTGCTCGGTCAGCTTCCGGCGAAGGAGTCAACCCCTCCCTCTCCAGCCGAGCCAGCACAAACCGGTCAATCGGATTCCGAGCCCAACTCCCTTTTTCCACCTCGGGCAAGTCCGGCCGCTGCGGCGTCTTGAAAGCCCAGTGCGACTGATATTCGGCCCCCTGCTCAATCCATCTCCGGATCAGCTCAATCTCTTCCGGGGTCGTCTTCTTCACCGCGTACTGCGGCGGCATCCGCAGCGCCTCGTTCTCGTGCACAAGCCGCTTGTAGACTTCGCTCGCCTCGGCCTCGCCCGGCTTCAGGCCGAAGCGTCCCCCCAAATCCTTCTTCGCGTCCGCCTCCACGTCGAGCCGCAAACCGCTCACCCGCTTCGCCTCATCCGGGCCATGGCAGACAAAGCATTTGTCGGACAAGATCGGCCGAATGTCCCGATTGAACTCAAGCTGCTGATCAGCCCCCAGGCCGACAGCCCAGCCGAGCACCGCCAACACTCCTGCTGCAAGTCGTAAAGTCACTAGATTCAGAGGCCCCATGGGCTTCTTCTGGGCGATATGCTATCACGCACTCCGTCGCCTGCCGCCGACCGCTACAATGGCGCCGTGCCGCAGACGACCGTGCCTTCCACCCTGTTCTTCGCCCTCCTCGCAGTAGCCGCGGCGACCGCTCAGTCCCCGCCCCACGGCCATGTCGACGCAATCTCCGTCCTGGACGCCGTGTCCAACCAGATGGGCGTCGACAAACTCAACTGCATCTCCATGTCCGGCGTCGGCTACTCCGGCATGGTCGGACAGAACATCACCGAGAACACCGACTGGATCAAGGACCAACCGCTCGAAGACTACACCCGCGTCATCGACTACCGAAAGCGCTCTTCCCTAGAGAGCTTCAGTCGCGAACCCGGTCGCAACCCGCAATCGTGGAAATACGGAACCGGGTGGCGGGGCGGCACGCCGCTTCAGAGCCGGCAGAAGCAGACGTTCGCCGTCAACGGAGAACACGCCTGGCACATCGACGGCGACTCCAGCGCCCCCGTTCCAGCCCCTCTACAAGCCGAACTCTGGCAACTCGATATCTGGCTCAACCCGCACGGCTTCGTCAAAGCGGCCCGACTGCCCGGCGCGAACCCCGTCGCCGTCTGGCGTTGGGAGATGGCCGAGAGCGGACGCGACGGCGCCACCACAGCCGGCATTGAGAAGAGCATCGTCATCTCAGCCACCATCATGGGCAAATACCGCGTCAACGCCACCGTCAACCGCGACAACCGCATCCAGCGAATCCAGACCTGGGTTCCCCACCCCGTTCTCGGCGATATGAACTATGAGCACGAATACACGGAGTGGAAAACCGTCGACGGCGTCGAATTCCCGGCGGGGTGGCACCACCACGACGGTTGGGACGACGAACGGAAGTTCCCCGTCATCAGCGGCGGCCACAACGGCTTCGGCGGCAGCTTCCCCGAGATCCGCGTCAACCAATGCGGAGATCCGCTCTCCGTGCCGCAATCCGTCAAGCAGGCGACCCACGACGACGCTCGGATCGAGTCGAGCGAGCTCGCCAAAGGCGTCTGGCTCATCGGCGGCGGCTCCCACAACAGCGTCGCCGTTGAATTCAAGAACTTCATCGCCGTCGTCGAAGCTCCTCTCAATGAGAAACGCTCGCTCGCCGTCATTGAAGAGATCGTCCGCCGCATCCCCCATAAGCCCATCCGGTTCATCGTCAACACCCACGCGCACTACGACCATCTCGGCGGCCTGCGCACCTACCTCCACATCGGAGCCACCGTCATCACCCACCAACGCAACCGGCTCTTCTACGAGACCGAACTGCTCAACTACACCCCCTGGACCCTCCAGCCCGACATGCTCGCCCTCTACCCTCCCACTGAAATCTCCGAGGGCTACACCATGGAGGACGTGGACGAGAAGTACGTCGTCAGCGACCGCGACCGCAGCCTCGAGATCTACTACGTCCAAGGCCTCTCCACGCACGCCGAAGGCATGCTCATGGCCTACCTTCCCGAAGAGAAGCTACTGATTGAAGCCGACCTCTTCAACCCCCAAGAGAGCGGAGCCGACCCCGCCGTCTCAGATCCGCTGCACCAAGCACTCAAGAACAACGTCGACCAACTCGATCTCGCAGTCCAGCGCATCGTTCCCATCCACGGAAATCCGGTTAACTGGAGTAACTTCGAGGCGGCCCTGCGACAGTAGGATTGCCGCCGAGCCGACGCCGCGCTACCATTCGCTACACGTGGCCGAACCCGAAACGCAATCAGAGAAACGCCCGGAGTTCGTCATCATCACCGGCCTCAGCGGCTCGGGAAAGGGCACCGTCCTGCGCGTGTTTGAGGACCTCGACTACTACACCGTAGATAACCTCCCGGTCGACCTCATCCCGAAGTTCATCGAACTCTGCCGCTCTTCCGACAACATCGAACGCGCCGCCATCGTCGTCGACATCCGAGAAGGCGAGGCGCTACAGCGGTTTCCCGCCCTGCGGCAAGAGATCGCCGATGAGGCCGACTCTCAGCTGCTCTTCCTCGAAGCCACCGACGAGACGCTGCAGCGCCGTTTCTCCGAGACTCGCCGCCCCCACCCGGTGCGTGATGCTCCCGGCGTACCTGAAGGAGTCAGCGCCGAACGCAAGATGCTCGAGCCGATCCGCCAGATGGCGGATGTCGTCGTCGACACCTCGAAATACAACATCCACGACCTACGGCGCTTCATCGTGGAACGGTTCGCGGGCGAAAACGCGCCTGCGCTGCTCGTATCCGTCGAGAGCTTCGGTTTCAAGCACGGCGCGCCGTCGGACGCGGATCTCCTCTTCGACGTCCGCTTCCTGCCGAACCCCCACTACCTTCCCGGCGGAGCCCAACTCACCGGCCACGACCGCAAGGTCATCGAGTACATCCGCTCGTTTCCGCAAGCCGATGAGTTCATCGAGCGAACCTCCGAGCTGCTCACCTATCTGCTGCCCCACTACGCGACTGAAGGGAAGAGCTACCTCACCATCGGCATCGGTTGCACCGGCGGCCGCCACCGTTCCGTCTTCATCTCAGAGGAAATCGCCCGCCGCCTCGAGACCGCGGGTTTCCCCGTCAAACTCGTCCACCGCCACCTCCACCGCACCGTCGCCTAACCCTCGCCCCTCCGCCTCCATTCCCCTTTTTCGTCCCCCGCGAAACCTTTTAACTCCCTCCGCGAATCTACAAACGAGGCCCGACGGGTTATCCTCACGCAAGTATGGTCGGCAAAACGATCGGGCAGTACGAAATCCAGGCGACGCTCGGCCAGGGCGGCATGGGCACGGTCTACAAGGCTGAAGACCTCAAGCTCAAGCGCACCGCCGCTCTCAAGTTCCTCTCCCATCACGCGGTCCAGGATGATGAGAGCCGCAGCCGCTTCCTCCAGGAGGCCCAAGCCGCGGCCGCCCTGGATCACCCCAATATTTGCGGCGTCTACCAGATCGACGAGTACGAAGGGATGTGGTTCATCGCCATGCCCTTCCTTGAAGGCGAGGGCCTCGACGCATCTATCGCCTCCGGACCGCAACCCTACGCCAAAGCCGTCGAAATCGCCCGTCAAATCGCGGAAGGCCTCGAAGAGGCCCACGGGAAGGAAATCGTCCACCGCGACGTCAAGCCCGCCAACGTCATCGTCTCCGAACGCACCCGAGGCCGACTCCAAGTCACCATCATGGACTTCGGCCTCGCGCGCCTCGCCAACGCCACCCGCCTCACCCGCGAGGGCCGCCAGATGGGCACCGCCGCCTACATGTCGCCCGAGCAGGTCATGGGCTCCCCCGTGGATCAACGCACCGACATCTGGTCGCTCGGCGTCGTGCTCTATGAGATGACCGTGGGGCAACTCCCCTTCCCCGCCGACTACGAGCAAGCCCTCTTCTACGGCATTCAGAACGAAGAGCCCGAGCCCCTCACCGCCCTACGCACCGGCGTCCCCATGGAACTCGAGCGCATCGTGAACAAGTGCCTCGCTAAGGAACCAGCCGAACGCTATCAAACCTGCACGGACCTGCTCGTCGACCTCAACGCACTCGCCCGCGAACTCAATGAAGGCCGCACGCGCACCAGCCGCAAGTCCGGCTCCGTCGCCCCTTCGGCCGATACCGCCGTCCAACAACAGCCGCCCGCAAACGAGACCGTCGCCCCGCCCGCCGCAGCCTCCCAGGCTCCCCGCTCCTCCGGATTTTCACTCGCCCAAATGCTGGCCGCCGCGGCCCTCGTCGGAGCGCTCGCCGCCGGCGCCGCCTGGATGGCCGCGTCCGGGGCTCCTGAATCCACAAAGACCGCCGCCGCCGACTCCTACGAACTCACGCGCATCACCTGGGACGGCCACCTCAGCGCCTTTCCCGCACTCTCCCCCAACGGACGCCTGCTCGCCTATAGCTCCGACCGAGCCGGCAACGGAGATCTCGACCTCTGGATTCAGCAAGTCGACGGCGGCGGCCTCGTCCGGCTCACCGATCATCCCGCCGACGAGAAGGAAGCCGTCTTCTCGCCCGACGGGACCCAAATCGCCTTCGCACGAACCGGAGACGGACTCTACACCATCCCGGCAATCGGCGGCGATCCCTATCTCGTCGCCCAAGGCGCCTCCGGCCCCGAGTTTTCGCCCGACGGGAAGAAGCTGGCCTACGTCCGACGCGGCTCCGACGGCGGAGTCTTCTTCTCCCCCGTCAGCATGGGCGAACCCACCCAACTCTTCACCGATTTCCGCTCGCTCAGCAAGCCCCTCTGGGCTCCAGACGGCCAGTCCATCATCGCCTGGGGCCGCTCGGCCGACGGTGAAGTCGATTGGTGGGCTGCGCCCGTCGACGGCGGAGAGCCCCGCGCGATAGGCGCAGCCGCCGAGTTTCGCAATATCGGAGTCGAACTGCCTAGCGAAGAATGGCATCGCTCCCAGAACACCATCTTGGTCACCGCCCAAGACGCCGAACTCTATCGCGCCACGGTGGCCCCCGACGGCTCGTCCATCACTGACGTAACTCGGATCACCATCGGGGCCGGCCTGGAGGTCTTCCCCACGATGTCTGAGGACGGTCGCATCGCCTTCACCGACGCAGAGCAGCGCCGCGACGTCTGGTCCCTCTCCATTTCCCAGTCCACCGGCCTAGCCGCCGGCGAACCCGACCGCGTTACCGCTTCTGAGGCCAGCGACACCGCCGGAGACGTCACCGACGACGGCGCCCGCATGGTCTACATCTCCAACCGCTGGGGCCGCCGCGACATCTGGACCAAGAACCTCCTCACCGGCAAGGAAGACAACGTCTCCAACGATTCCGCCGAGCAACGCGCCCCCCTCCTGAATCCACAGGGCGACCGGATCGCCTACATGGTCCGGGAAGACGGCAAGTCCGTAATCTACTCTCGTCCATTCGACGGCGGCGCCGGGCGCACTCTTTGCGAAGACTGCGGCGCACCCCGCTTCTGGAGCGCGGACGGTCGCTACATCCTCTACGATCGCCACCCCGGAGTCTACGTCCTCGAACTCAGCACCCGAAGGACGTCGCTCATCGCAGGCTCCGACGACAACCCAATTCACCACGCCTCGGTTTCCCCGGACGGCCAGTGGCTGGCCTTCCGCGCCGGAGGCTCCGAGGGAGGGATTCGAGTCGCCCGCTTCGGCGTCACGGAGACCATCCAACCCGAGTCCTGGCGAACCGTCGTCGCAGACAGCGCCGCTCATTGCCCCGTATGGTCGCCCAACGGCCGACGCCTCTATTACACTTCAGCCGCCCAAGGCTCTCGCGATTTGTGGATGGTCGCACTCGACGGCTCCATGCAAGCCGCCGACGATCCGAGACTCGTCAAGCGATTCCCCACCCTGCGCCACTCGCTCGACCTCATGAGTTTCAACGACCGTCAACTGAGCTTCGGCGGAGGAAAACTCTTCTTCCCCATGAGCGAGCTCAGCGGCGACATCTGGCTCATGAAGCCCCGCCCCGAAACCACACCCAAGTAGCCCCCCAATGGTGGCGCACGCCCGCGGCGTGCCCCTGGGCCCATGGCCCAGGCGAGGCTCCAACCGCCTCCGCCGTCCAGACCCATCGCCCCGTCCGCAACCCGGCACCAGCAACACTGTCTCCTGACGGCGAGACGTCCTGCCCGTCACGCCACAGCACGTACTGCTCCTCCGTCCTAGGAATCACCAAGACCAGTTCCTCGAAACGCCATTCGCCGCCGGAACGAATCGCTTCAATCACCAAATACCCCTCTCCGCGGGGGCCGCTCACGGAGACGCTCACATCGGCATTCCCCTCACTCCCGCTCCAGTGCACGTTCCCGGTGGCCAGCCATCCAGCCTCGATCGGCGTGCCCATCGCTTCTCTGCAAGGTCGGCAGCGATTCGCTTCTCCAACGGCTAACCGGACTGGTTCCGACGAGCCGATGAGCGCCAGAACCCCAATAACCACGGCAACAACAGCAACCACCGTCAGAGCCAACACTCCGGCGACGATGATGTGGTTGTGCCAACGCCTATGGCGCTCCCACCAACCAGGGTTCGAGCTCGCGTCGCTCAAACCTCCAGCACCACCTTTCCAAACTGCTTCTTCCCTTCCAGGTACTCATGCGCTGCCCGCGCCTCCGCCAGCGGAAACACCTGATCCACCACAGGCTTCAGAAGTCCTCGGTCGAAACAGCGCAACACGTCCCACAACTCGCCCATCGTCCCCATAAACGATCCCTCGAATCGCAACTGCCGAGCGAACAGGTGGTTCAAGTTCAGCGG
>Ga0070726_10000288_pt1 | contig 71999 bp, 69 predicted proteins | sample tdAd471_FD_67275 | JGI IMG/M metagenome (GOLD analysis project Ga0070726, IMG submission 67275) | Marine sediment microbial communities from the Atlantic coast under amendment with organic carbon and nitrate - tdAd47.1 | ecosystem: Environmental > Aquatic > Marine > Coastal > Sediment | place...
CATCGGTGCGCACTTCGATTTCGCGCCCGAAGGCACTCTTCAGCGAAGCCGCGAGGGCTTCGGTCTGCTTCTTGGTCAGCGCCGCGGCAGTCACCACGTCCGCTGCCACAACGCCACGGTCTGCAGCAGCCAGGGCGGCGAAGGTCTTCGCCATGTCACCCAGCTCGCCGGCGCGGCCGTTACGGGCCGCGACACCGAAGGCGTTCTTGGTCAGATCGTTAAACCCGGCCTTGTCCGCCAGTGCCACAAGGACACCGGTTTTCTCGTCTGCCGAGTACAGGGGCGAGGCCAAAGCCTCAGCCAGTTCAGACGACTCAGCCAGGGCTGCGCGGAAAGCTGAAAGATCAGCTTCGACCGCATCTGCAGCGCCGGAGGTCTTGGCCAGCTCGAAAAGCGCGGTCGCATAGCGTCCCGCCGCATTCGCTGTCATGGCGTCTTCGCCGGTGTTCACCGTGACGTCGCTCTCTATCCGGATAAGCGCCCCAAATTCACCGATTGGTGCAAGCGCTTTAGATTCAACAAGTTATCGATCCACCAAAACCGTGCTGCAGCGCACGCCCCCGTGGTTCGGGCGTGCGATAGCACAGGGATAGACCGGCAGCAAGCCGAACCGGCGGATCACAGCAGCAAGCTTTGACTTGAGTGCAGTCGTCTCCCGGTAAAAACTCCGCATGATGAAGTTCGATGTCGGCATAATCGGTCTGGGCGCGATGGGGACCGCCGCGGCGTGGTCGCTCAGCCTGCGTGGCGCCTCGGTGGTCGGGCTGGAACAATATGATCTTGGCCACGCCCGCGGCTCCTCGCACGGGCGAACGCGGATCATCCGGTCCGTGTATTCCGAGGGCAATGTCTACGATGCGCTCGTCCGCGAAGCCTATGCCGGCTGGGAGCGGATCGAGCGCGACTACGGCCAGGCTTTCCTGCGCAGGACCGGCGGGCTGGATATCTCCGTCTGCCAGGACGGGATTTTCGAAAATGCCCTGGCCGCGGCCCTGGCGTCCGGCCACCCCTTCGAGGTGATCGAGGGCGTCGCGCTTGAAGCGCGTTTCCCCGCGCTTGACCTGCAAGGTCGCGGCCGGGCGGTCTATAATGCGGATGCCGGCCTGCTCGACAGTGATGACGCCTCGAACTGGATGCGACAGGACGCCATCAAGCGCGGCGCGATCCTCAAGGACCGCACTCAGGTCTTTAACTGGGAGCGCACTTCGGAGGGTTTCGTGATCGGCTCGGAAGCCGGCTCCTTCCAATGTCGGAAATTGATCGTCGCGGCAGGCGCCTGGTGCGGACATCTCGTCCCGGGACTGAAACCCGTGCTGACACCCGAGCGTCAGGTCATCGCCTGGTTTCAGGCCGAGGGTGCCGCCTTCAACGCGCTCCCCATCTTCCAGCTCGAGAGCGAGGCGCGCGAACGCTACTATTTCTTTCCGCCGCACAAGGACCAGGGCCTCAAGGTGGGCCTCTACAACCACCGTCGCGAGCGGGGCTATGAGGTGATCGAAAACCGCGGCGTCGACGAGGCGGACCTCGACCTCCTGCGCCGGGGCGTCAGCCTCTGCCTGCCGGGCGCCGGACTCGATCCGCTCGCCAGCGCCGAATGCCGTTTCACGAACGCCCCGGAGGACCGCTTCCTGATCGGCCCGATGCCGGAGGATCGCGACCTCATCCTGCTCTCGCCCTGTTCCGGACACGGCTACAAATTCACGCCCGCGATCGGCGAGATCGCCGCAGACCTCGCCATGGAGGTCGAGCCGAAAGTGGATCTGAGCGCCTTCTCCGTGGCGCGGGTGATTTAGGGTTACCCCGACTTCCGGCCTCTCCGCGCCATGATGTTCAGCGTCTCGACGAAGAGCGAGAAGGCGATGGCGAAGTAGAGATAGCCGCGCGGGATGTGGAAGCCGAGGCCGTCGGCGACAAGCGCCATGCCCACGAGGAGAATAAAGCAGAGGGCGAGCATTTTCGCCGTTGCATAACGCTCCAGGAAACCGGCCACTGATTTCGCCGACATCACCATGATGATGGTTGATATCACCACCGCAAGCACCATGACCGCGAGGCGGGTCGTGGCGCCCCCCTCACCGCCGAGGTCTCTGGTCATGCCGACAGCGGTCAGGACCGAGTCCAGAGAGAAGACGACATTGATCGCCGTCATCTGGATCACGACGGTCATCAGGCTGGAGACCTTGCCGCCGGCCTTCGCCCCGTGATGCCCCTCAATCGTGTCGTGGATCTCCTCGGTTCCCTTCCACAGCAGGAACAGACCACCGAAGAAGAGCACGAGATCCTCGATCGTCACCTCCATCAGGAGCTCGGGATGCTCCGGGTCGGCCAGCGAACGGAGAAACTCCGGAGCATGGAAGAGTGTGGCGTGCGACAGTCCGGTCAGCCAGACCAGGGCAAACAGCAAGACAATCCGCATAACCGCACCGGACCAGATGCCGATATCGCGGCCCTTGGCCCGCTCGCTCTCCTTGAGACGCTGCGAGGCCACGGAGACGAAGACGACATTATCCACGCCCAGCACGACCTCAAGAAAGGTCAGGGTCAGAAGCGACATCCAGACGGCGGGAGAGGTCAGGAATTCAAGCATGGGAGGACGATCCGATTGCGCTGCACACGGCACTCCTAGCCAATGGCCGTCCGGCTGTCACCCGGCAAACAGAGCCGGTTCTGCCTCGCATCAAACGAAACTATAGGGGTCGATATCGACCGAGACGCGGACCGAGGCCGGAGTTTTGACCCGTGCTCTCCAGGCCCGGACATAGGCGGAGATGTCGACCTCCTTGTCTGCGCGCACGAGAACCCGGCGGCGATGCCAGCCGCGCACGATGGCCAGCGGCGGCTCCGCCGGGCCCCAGATTTCCACGCCGTCCGCCACCGGAGCCTTGGCCGCGAACGCGGCGGCAGCCTCTTCCACCGCCTGCGGGTTCATTGACATGAAGCCGATGGACGCCATCCGGCCGAAAGGCGGCAGACCCAACGTCTCACGCATCATCAGTTCGGTTTCCAGGAAGGCATCCCGGTCACCCACGAGGAGTGCCTGGATGGCCTCATGCTCCGGCTGATGCGTCTGCAGCAGCGCACGACCAGGACGGTCGGCGCGCCCCGCCCGGCCGGCCACCTGCACCAGGGTCTGGAAAGTTCGCTCACCCGCGCGCGGGTCCCCGCCTGCCAGTCCCAGGTCGGCGTCAATCACACCGACCAGGGTCAGGCCCGGGAAGTTATGCCCCTTCGCGGCAATCTGGGTTCCGACCAGAATATCGATCTCACCGGTCTCCATACGGTCGACAATTTCGGCACCGGAACTGGAATCAGAGGAGTAGATCTCGATCCGGGCGTCCGGGAAAAGGTGACGGGCCTCCTCGGCGACCCGCTCCACGCCGGGGCCGACCGACGTCAGGCTGTCCTCGGCCTTGCAGGCCGGGCATTGCTTCGGCTTTGGCATGGAGAAGCCGGTGACATGACAGACCAGACGCCCGGTGTAGCGATGCTCGACGAGATAGCTTTGCGTGTCCGGTGAGACCATGCGGTGACCGCATTTTCGGCACAGGACCAGCGGCGCATAGCCGCGACGGTTGAGGTAGAAGAGCACCTGCTCGCCGCGTTCCAGGGTTTCTCGTGTCGCTTCGAGCAGGGGCGGGGACAGCCACCGCCCGTCCTCCGCCGGCGTCTCACGCAGATCAATCGTCCCGATCTCCGGCAGGATGGCCGCGCCCGGGCGCGCCGGCAGGCGGACATGGACATAGCGTCCCGCCTCGGCATTGTTGAGACTTTCCAGGGACGGTGTTGCGGAGGCGAGGATAGCCACCGCGCCCTCAATCTTGGCACGCACGACGGCGAGGTCCCGGCCCTGATAGTGCAAACCCTCGCCTTGCTTGTAGGTGGGGTCATGCTCCTCGTCGACGACGATCATCCGGAGTCGGGTAAAGGGCAGGAAAAGCGATGACCGCGCCCCGACCACAATGCGGGCTCGCCCCTCGGCAACCTCGCGCCAGGTGCGGCGGCGATTCTTCGGTCCTGCCCCGGAGTGCCAGAGTGCCGGCTCGGCACCGAACCGCTTTTCAAAGCGCGAGAGAACGGCTTCGGTCAGAGCGATCTCTGGCAACATGATCAGGATTTGCGCCTCTGGATCCGCGCGGAGGACTTCCGCGATCGCCTCGAAATAGACCTCGGTCTTGCCAGAACCGGTCACGCCATCCAGCAGAGCGGCCTGGAAACCGCCCGCGCGCACAAGCTTACGCAAGACACCAGCGGCCTCGGCCTGGAGAACGGTCAGATCGAGCCCGGGACGATCCGGGTCGGGGATATCATAAGGTGGATCGACCGGACGGGTCCGCGCCTGCAATGCGCCCGTATCGGCCAGGCCCTTTACGACACCGGAGCTCACCCCGGCTTCCCGCGCGAGGTCCGCTGCACTGGCCTCCCCCAGCGCCTCCATCGCGTCGAGCACTTTTTCCCGTGCGCCCGTCAAACGCGGCGGATCGGTGTCGCCCCGCGTGTAAAGAGTCTCCATGGGCGAGGGCTTCAGCGCGTCCTGGCTCCGCAGAACGGAGCGAAGCAGAATACCGGGAGGCTGCACCAAATAGCGCGCTGCCCAGTCTACGAGCTTGCGTGTCCCCTCCGGAATCGGCGCGCCGCCCATGGGGGCATCGATCTCCTTGAGGGGCCGATCACCCGGCCCGTCCTTCAGCGCCCAGACGACCCCATGGGCCGTGCGCTTGCCCAGCGGAGCCAGAACGTGATCGCCCGGCTGCAGTGCCATTCCCGCAGGCACGAGATAGTCGAACGCTTCCGGCAGGGGCATCGGAAACAGCACCGCCGCGCGGGAAAGGGGTTTCTCTTTCGGGTCAGGCACGGGACATTAGGGCTAGTGATTCGAAACGGGGTCAGACCGCAACTTGCCCCCAGCCCGTCAAAGAGGCAAAGCGCAGATGCCGACATCCACCGACAATTCAGCAACGACCATCGATGTGGCCCAGATCAGGGCCATTCTCATGGCCCACCCGGATATCGTCAGAGAGGATGCCGAACTCTTCTCCCGAGTCGTCGGTGAACAAACCGCCGCCGGAACAGTGGACCTGGGCGCCGCAGCCCGTGAAAAACTTGTCGGCGAACTGCGCCAGCTCAAGACGGTCAATGAGAGTATTGTCGAGACCGCGCGGGCCAATCTGGCTATCCAGTCCCAGATTCACACGGCCATCCTGGCCTTGCTTGAAGTCGACAGCCTCGCCGCACTCGACCGCAAGATCTCCAGTCGCCTGACCGGAGCGCTGGGGGTCGATGTCTGCCGTATCCTGATCGAAGGTCACGCGCCCTTGGCGGATGGCGAATCCATACTCGCGACGGCCGAAGGCTCTGTCCGCGACATTCTGGGCGACAAAGTCGAACGGCTCGGCCTGGTAGACCCCGACCGTGCCCATGAAGTCTACGGCCAACAGGGCCCCCGCATGCGGTCCCAGGCTCTGGTGCGACTGGACTTCCAAGGACGGGACGGGCTCTTTGCCCTTGCAGCCCGCGATCCGCAACTCTTCCAGTTCGGGCAGGGCACGGAATTGCTCAACTTCCTGGCCCGCGCCATCGAGCGCATGATTATCCGATGGCTGCACGAGAGCTGAACCGACCTGCGGTGGAGAGCCTGCCCGCCTTCCTGGCGCATCTGTCAGGTGAACGCAGGTTGAGCCTCAAAACTGTCGAAGCCTATCAGCGGGACGTATCCGGCTTTCTCGGTTTCCTCACCGAACACCAGGGCGAAACCCTGGCTCTTGAAGCCCTGGGGTCGCTCAAGACAACTGATTTGCGCGCCTATATGGCGCACCGGCGCACAGGAGGACTGTCTGCGCGCTCTCTTGCCCGCGCGCTTTCGGCCATCCGAACCTATTTTGGATACCTTGGTCGCCACTACGGCCTGGAGTGCCCCGCGCTGGACCTGGTCGAAGCGCCGAAAAGCATCCGCTCAAAGCCTAAACCGGTCAGCGAAGGAGCGGCCAAGGAGTTACTGGAAGAGGCCACGTCACGTGATTTGCCCGAGTGGGTCGAAGCACGCGATGCCGCAATCTTGATGCTGCTGTATGGCTGTGGCCTGCGGATATCCGAAGCCCTCGGCTTGACCGGGGCCGACCTCCCCTTGGGAGATGTTCTCCGCGTTCGAGGCAAAGGCGAAAAAACCCGTGTGGTACCTGTCCTGCCCGCGGTCCGGGACGCCGTGGACCGCTATCGGAAGCTGGCCCCATTTGATCTGGACCGCGAGCATGCTCTGTTTCGGGGCATTCGGGGGGCCGGCCTCAATCCGCGAACGGTCCAGCAAACCGTTCAGACATTGCGCGAGCGCCTCGGCTTGCCTGCCTCCACGACACCACATGCGCTGCGACACGCGTTCGCAACGCATCTGCTGGCAAATGGGGGCGACCTGCGCTCGATCCAGGAACTACTCGGCCATGCAAGTCTGTCGACCACGCAGGTCTATGCTGATGTTGAAACCCGGCGCCTACTCGATATCCATCGCACGGCACACCCCCGAGCGCGCAAGCGTGGGCGCTGAGCCAAGCCTTCATATTCCGTACCCACCAGCCACCCAGAACGCACATCTCCCCCCGCTTGACTTCCTCAACGACATTGTTACTTTATTTTGTAAAGTTCTTTGGAGATAGACGAATGACCGAGTCTGACCTCAACTACCTGCGCGGCATTGCCGAATCCGGTGAACGAGCCCCCTTGCTGTCCGGCCGCTTCTTCATCTGGTGGGGCAGCCTCGCTATGGCAGCCATGCTGGCGCATTGGGCGATACTGGCAGGCCATACCATGTTCGAGTCCACTCAAGTCGGCTTCATCTGGCTGACTTATGGCCTCGTCGGGTCGGTCGGGTCGGTCGTGCTGCGCCGCGGCCTCAAGGGTAAGCCCGGGGCAGGCTCAGCTGGAAACCGGGGAGACCGAGCAGTCTGGTCCGGGATGTGGGCTGCCACGCTCTTCTATGCGCTGGGCTGCCTTGCAGCCTATGTGCTTGGGCGGGTCGAGGTGATGATTTTCGACACGATCCCGCTGTTCGCCTTCGCGTCCTATGGCATCGCCTTTCGCACCATTGCAGCTCTGGGCGGCCCCGGCTGGATGCGCATGACCGCCTTTCTCGCCTGGCTGGCCGCTGCCGCCGGTGTCGCCTTCGTTGGCCGTCCTGAACTCTATCTGGTCTGCTCGGGCGGGATCGTGGTCGTCGGCATTGTCCCGGGATGGCTGCTTCTGCAGGCAGAGCCCGCCGCTGAGGTGGAGGCATGAGCGAGGATTTCGACGCCTCGGCGCTCGACGACGTCATCCACGGCAAGCTGAGATTGGGGCTGATGGCTTATCTGTCCGCCGTTGACAGCGCGAGCTTTGCCGAGCTGAAGGCCCGCACGAACGCGAGCGACGGCAATCTCTCGGTCAATCTACGCAAGCTGGAAGAGGCGGGGTATGTCTCGATCAACAAACAGTTTGTCGATCGGAAACCCCAGACGCGGGCGGCCCTGACAGAAACCGGGCGGAAAGCCTGGTTCGCCTATCTCGATCAGCTCAAGACCCTGATGGGCTAGGCCGCCTTCTTGAGGCGCTTGTGAGTCCAGTGGATCACTTCGAAACCCTCATCCGGGTCGATCGCCTGGCTGGCCTGTTCGAAGCCCGACTTTTCGAGCACTCGGTGGGACGGGTTCCGGTCTGATCGGGTCCGCGCGATGATCTCCTGCACGGAGTCATCTTGGTAAGCCCAGTCCATTAGCGCTTTGACACCCTCGGTGGCCAGCCCCTGCTCGCGATAGGAAATCAGCATGGAGTAACCGATCTCGACGCGCCCGGAGGCATCGGGGCGGCCGGAAAACCCGCCAGCGCCCAGCAGTCGATTGATCACCGGTGAGACATAAACCCACGTATACCAGCCGGTATCATCAGGATGGCAAGCGAGCTGATCTGCGGCCCAAGCCATCGCCTGGCGATCCATGAATTCCGGCGGCCAGGCCGGTTCAGGCTCAACGCCAAGCGCCTTGAAAAACTCCACAGGCGTTTCGACCTGAAGCCGGGACATCTCCGGCGTCAGTGCGACAAGCCGTAAACGCGGCGTCTCTATTTCGATCCGTCTCGTCATTACGTCCAAACTCATGGCCCCAACGCCCCCGATGACCGGCGGCCCATATGTTCAACGCTCTATATGCCTGAAGCGGACGCCCTTGTCCGCTCAAAATCGTGTTAGACGCGAAAGATTCATAATCGCGCCCACACGGCGATCAGGCCTGCATGGTCCAGCCTTCGACACCCATGGCTGCCTGGCGGATCGCCTCGGTCAGGGTCGGGTGCGGATGGCAAGTGCGTGCGATGTCCTCGGACGCAGCCTGGAACTCCATCGCCAGACACACCTCGCCGATCATCTCGCCGACATTGGCACCGATCAGGTGGGCTCCGAGGATTTCATCCGTCTCGGCATCCGCGAGAATTTTCACAAAGCCATCCGTCGCATGGTTGGTGCGCGCCCGGGAATTGGCCTGGAAAGGGAATTTGCCCTTTTTGTACTTGCGGCCCGACGCTTTCAGCTCGTCCTCCGTGAGCCCCACGGAGGCAATCTCCGGCGCAGTGTAGACCACACCCGGAATGACACCGTAATTCACGTGACCCGCTTTCCCGGCGATGCGTTCGGCGCAGGCAACGCCCTCGTCCTCGGCCTTGTGCGCCAGCATCGGCCCATGAGTGCAGTCCCCGATAACCCAGACATTCTCCGCGGAGGTGCGGAAGTGATCGTTCTCGATGAAGCCACGCGCATCCGCTTCGATCCCGACGGTCTCCAGACCCAGCCCATCCGTAAAGGGCCGACGACCGATACAGACGAGGACCGTGTCGGCCTCAATGGTTTCTGCTTCGCCACCGGCTGCAGGCTCCAGCGTAACTTTCAGCGTGTCCGGATCGGAGCTGTCCACTCCTGTGACCTTGGTGGACAGCTTGAAGTCCATGCCTTGCTTGGCAAAGGTGCGCTGCGCAGTCTTCGCCAGCTCGCTGTCCATGCCCGGCAGAATTCGGTCGAGATACTCAACGACCGTGACTTCAGACCCCAGGCGACGCCAGACAGAGCCGAGCTCCAGCCCGATCACGCCGGCACCGATCAGAACCAACTTGCCTGGAACCTTGTCCAGCGACAGTGCCCCCGTTGAGGAAACAACCCGCGTCTCGTCGATCTCGACGCCCGGCAATGGCGTGACTTCTGATCCGGTGGCGATCACGATGTGCTTCGTCGTGAGAGTTTGCTTGCCTCCCTCAGCCTCGACTTCCACCTCGCCATGACCGGAGATGCGCCCCTTGCCTCGGATATAGTCGACACCATTCTTCTTGAAGAGGAATTCGATCCCCTTCGTCAGACCGTCCACCGCGACTTCCTTCTGCTTCAGCATGGCCGGGAGATCGAGCTCGACTTCACCCGTCTTGATGCCCAGGCCTGCAAACTCGGTGCGGGCCGCCTCGAACAGCTCAGAGGCATGCAGCAAGGCCTTGGACGGAATGCAACCGACATTGAGACAGGTGCCGCCCAGAGTGCCGCGCATCTCGACGCAAGCGGTTTTCAGCCCCAGCTGACCGGCGCGAATGGCGCAATTGTATCCGCCCGGACCGCCTCCGATGATTACGACGTCATAGCTTTGCGACATGATGGCCTCTCGGGTTGGGGAGAAAGAAGGTTGTTCCGCCTCTATATGCACACTCTGAAGCGGAAATTAAGAGCGCGATGACCTGTGCAGTGCACCTGATCGCAAGAGAAGCAACAATCCGGTCAGCAGACCGAAATCGATGACGTTGAACACCATATCGACCAGTGAGGCGTATCCGGCAAAACTGGCCTGATAGTTGTGTCCGAGCGACGAGTAGACCCATAGGCCAAGATCGATCGCAAAGGCGCCGCAGAACACATAGACCGCTTCAGCCCGGCGTAGCCAGATCAAACCCGCGGCCACGCCATAGGCCGTGACGTAGGCGATCCAGATGACCAGTAGATGCGAGGGCAAGCCGAGGACGAATTGGCTTATGGCACCGCTCATCTCAAGCAATCCCGCCCGGTGCATCAAGGCGAGACCGAGCAAGGTCAGCGCATAGACCGCACGCAATGTCTGTATGATAGCGATGACCCAGTACAGCCGGTGCATGCCGCTCCTCCATCACTCTCTTTCGTGAACCGATTGCAGCAATCAGGCAATGCTACGACCGGGGTCGGCGGGCTGTCAGCGCGATGTAGAGTGCACCGGTAAAGATCAGCGTTTCCAATCCAAACATGGCCCAGTCGATCAGGGCCGGATCAAACCCGGCGTCGGCTTCCACCGAGGCATGAACGGCATCCGAATGTGGATCGAATGTCGTGAGAATCCACCAGGTTTCGTCGATCAGGTAGACCGCACCGGCGAACCAGGCGAGCCAGCGACGTCCTTGCAAGGCACCCCACGCGATCAGCAAATAGCTCATCGACATGCCAAAATAGAAGGCGATACGGAAAGCGCTGACTTCGTTGAAGCTGGCCGTCACAATCGGGTCGTAGAGCACACCCGACACACCCAAGCGCTCGAACACCGCGGCGACAGCAGGCCGCAAGCCATAAAGACCGCGGATGACAGCGGCCAGGCCCAGAAAGGTGTTGATGTTAAAAGTCATCAAACCGAAGTGTCCCGCAGTTCAGGAGTCTTGAGTCCAACGCCGATCCGGCCTCGGTCATAGTTCTTAAATAGAACCGGAGGCGCTGATATTTCTGCGGGCCAAGAACAAGAAAAAGGGGCGACGCTTGCGCCACCCCGCTTCCTTTTCCCTAGAGATCGAACAGCATTCGCTGCGGATCCTCGAGATTTTCCTTCACCCGAACCAGGAAGGTCACGGCTTCCTTGCCGTCGACAATCCGGTGGTCGTAGGACAGGGCGAGATACATCATCGGGCGGATGACGACCTGACCATTCTCGGCGACCGGACGCTCCTGGATCTTGTGCATGCCGAGAATGCCCGACTGCGGCGCATTGAGGATCGGCATGGACATCAAAGAGCCGTAGACCCCGCCGTTGGAGATGGTGAAGGTCGCGCCCTGCATCTCGTCAATCGTCAGCTTGCCGTCCCGCGCCTTCTTGCCAAGGCTGATGATCTCTTTCTCGATCTCGGCCAGCGACATCTGGTCCGCATCACGAACCACCGGCACGACGAGACCGCGGTCTGTACCAACCGCGACCCCCATGTCGTAGTAATTCTTGTAGATGATGTCCGTGCCGTCGATCTCGGCATTGACTGCCGGAATTTCCTTGAGGGCGTGGCAACAGGCCTTCACGAAGAAGCTCATGAAGCCCAGCTTCACCCCATGCTTGGCCACGAATGCTTCCTGGTGAGCCTTGCGCGCCGCCATGATCGCGGACATGTCCGCTTCGTTATAGGTCGTCAGGATGGCCGCAGAGTTCTGCGCATCCTTGAGACGTTTGGCGATCGTCTGGCGCAGACGCGTCATGCGGACACGCTCTTCACGCGGGCCGGTTTCACGCGGCGCGGACGGAGCCGCCGGAGCGGGTGCAGACACTTTCGGAGCCGGGGCCGGCGCTGCAGGCGCGGCCGGTGCCGGAGCGGACGCCGCCTTCAGTGCATCGCCCTTGGTGATGCGACCATCCTTGCCGGTACCTTCAATCGCGCCGGCATCCAGCTTGTTCTCCTCGATGATACGCGCCGCGGACGGCATGGCCTTGGCATCGCCGGAGGACGCAGCCGGTGCGGCAGCAGCCGGTGCGGCACTCGCGACAGCGGCCCCCTCGGAAATACGGGCCACGACATCGCCCGGCGCGACGCTGTCGCCTTCACCCACGAGAAGCTCCGTTACCGTTCCGGCCACCGGAGACGGAACTTCGACGGCAACCTTGTCGGTCTCGATTTCAACCAGAGCCTGATCGACGGAAACCGTGTCGCCGACCTGAACCAACCAGGACCCAATCGTGCCTTCAGCAACCGACTCACCCATTTGCGGCACGGTCGCGTCGGCCGTTGCACCCGATGCAGCCGGGGCTTCCACGGCCGGAGCCGGGTCTGCGGCAGACGCTGCCGGAACCTCGACCGCCGGCGCAGCACCGGCGCCACCGAGCTCGGCCAGTTTCGCACCGATCTCGACCGTATCGCCTTCCTCGGCAGTGATCGCAGTGATCACGCCATCTTCCTCGGCGCGGACTTCAACCGCGACCTTGTCCGTTTCCAGCTCGACCAGAACGTCGTCCTTGCTGACGCTGTCGCCCGCCTTCACCAGCCAGGCGCCGACGGTGGCTTCGGTTACGGATTCACCGAGCTGGGGTACGATGATGTCGGTCATGTCGATCTCTTTCCTCTTGAAGAACAGGGCCTCTCTCAGGAGAGCGCCTCTTCAACCAATGCGTCTTGTTGTTCCTTGTGCTTGGACGCGATGCCGGTCGCCGTGGAGGCGGTCGGGGCGCGGCCCACATAACGCGGGCGCTTCACCTCACCTGCGATCTTGGTCAGCACATATTCCAGATTGGGCTCGACGAATGTCCAGTATCCCATGTTGAACGGTTCTTCCTGACACCAGACGATCTCGGCATCCTTGAAACGCTCGAGCTCGGACAGGAGCGCCTTGAACGGGAAGGGATAGAGCTGCTCGACCCGCAGGAGATAGACGTCGTCGACGCCCTTTTCCTCGCGGCGTTCGAGCAGGTCGTAATAGACCTTACCGGTGCACAGGACGACACGACGGATCTCATTGTCCGGCTTCAGCGTCACATCTGTGTGCGTGATCTCGCCCTGGGCCTTCTTGACCGGGTCTGCGTCGTCCCAGAGGACCCGGTGGAAGGTCGAGCCCGGCCCCATCGCCTTGAGACTGGAGACGCACCTTTTGTGACGCAGCAGGCTCTTCGGCGTCATGATCACCAGCGGTTTGCGGAAATTGCGGTGAATCTGGCGGCGCAGGATGTGGAAATAGTTCGCCGGGGTCGAACAGTTCGCGACCTGCATATTGTCTTCAGCGCAAAGCTGGAGGAAGCGCTCCGGACGGGCGGAGGAGTGCTCCGGTCCCTGTCCCTCATAGCCATGAGGCAGCAACATCACCAGGCCGGACATACGCAGCCATTTGCGCTCACCGGAAGAGATGAACTGGTCGATGATGACCTGGGCACCATTGGTGAAATCGCCGAACTGGGCTTCCCACATGGTCAGCGTGTTCGGCGCGGAAAGCGAGAAACCATACTCGAAGCCAAGAACCGCCTCCTCGGACAGCATGGAATCAATGACCTCATACTTTTTCTGATCCGGGGAGAGATTGTTGAGCGGGGTGTAGCGCTCCTCCGTCTCCTGGTCGATGATGTGCGAGTGACGCTGGGAGAAAGTGCCGCGACCACAGTCCTGGCCAGACAGCCGAACCGGGAAGCCCTCAGTCACCAACGTACCGAATGCCAGATGCTCGGCCGTCGCCCAGTCGATGCCCTTGCCGGTCTCGATCATCTTCCGGCGACCATCGATGACGCGTTTCAGCGTGCGGTGAACGTTGATGTCGTCCGGAATCTCTGTCATCGCCATGCCAACGGATTTCAGGCTCTCCATCGAGGCATAGCTCTCGCCCTTGCGGTCATCGCCCTCTGGCAGGCCGAGTCCTGACCAGCGCCCATCAAGCCAGTCGGCCTTGCGCGGCTCGAATTCCTTACCCGCGTCGAACTCCTTGTCGAGGAAGGCATCGAACTCGTTCTCCATCGCCTCGGCTTCGGCGGCGGAGAGAACACCTTCGGCGATCAGCCGCTCCTGGTAGATACGCTTGACCGGCGGCAGGTCCTTGATGATCCGGTACATGATCGGCTGCGTGAAGGTCGGGTCATCGCCTTCATTGTGGCCGTAGCGACGATAGCAGGTCATGTCGACCACGACGTCCTTGCCGAAGAGCTGACGATATTCCGTTGCAATCTTCGTGGCGTGGACGACGGCTTCAGGATCATCACCATTCACATGGAAGATCGGCGCCTGCACCATCAGCGCCACGTCAGACGGGTACGGGCTGGACCGGCTATCCTTGGGATTTGTCGTGAAACCGATCTGGTTGTTCACGATGAAGTGGATCGCGCCTCCCGTCCGGTGACCACGCAAGCCCGACAGGCCGAGACATTCAGTCACGATCCCCTGGCCGGCGAAGGCCGCATCGCCGTGCAGAAGAAGCGGGAGGACACTGGAACGCGGCGTTCCCGGCTCCCGGCGACAATTCTCTTCCTGCTTTGCCCGGGCCTTGCCCAGGACAACCGGATCAACGGCCTCGAGGTGAGACGGATTGGCGGTCAGGGAAAGATGGACCGCGTTGCCGTCGAACTCGCGATCTGAAGACGCGCCGAGGTGATACTTCACATCGCCGGAGCCGAACTCATCCTCGCCCTGCGTATTGCCACCCTGGAATTCGTGGAAAATCTGGTGGTAGGGCTTGCCCATCACTGCGGCGAGCACGTTGAGTCGGCCACGGTGCGGCATACCGATGATGATGTCCTCGACACCCATCGCACCACCGCGCTTGATGACCTGCTCCAGGGCCGGAACCATGCTTTCGCCGCCATCGGCACCGAAGCGTTTCGTGCCCGGATAGCGCTTGTGCAGGAATTGTTCGAAGCGTTCGCATTCGATCAATTTGGCGAGGATCGCCTTCTTGCCCTCGTCGGTGAACCGGATCTCCTTGTCCGGCCCCTCGAAACGCTCCTGCAGCCAGGCTTTCTCCTGCGGATTGGAGATATGCATGAATTCGACGCCGATCGGACCGCAATAGGTGCGCTTGAGGATGTCGAGCATCTGGCGCGGGGTCGCGGTTTCCAGGCCGAGATAACCGTCGATGAATATCTCTTCGTCCAGCGCCGCTCCGGTGAAGCCATAGGTCGCCGGGTCGAGTTCCGGCTGCGGGCCGAAATCGGTGAGGCCGAGCGGATCGACATTCGCCGCCAGGTGGCCGCGCATGCGGTAGGCGCGGATCATCATGATCGCCTTGATCGAGGCCTGGGTCGCCTTGCGGACATCCGCAGCGGAGGCTTCGGGCACCGTCGCCTCAACGTGAGCGGCGACCTTCTCGACCATGGCCGCCTCATCAGACCCGATATCACCCAGGGCGGAGACCATTTCGCCATTGGCCGGACGCGGCCAGTCGGCGCGCTTCCAGGTCGGACCTGCAGCCGCGTGCGACGCATCGGACGGCGCATCGCCCATGGCGACGAAGAATTGACGCCAGCTGTCCGGCACCGAATTCGGGTCGCGGGCATAGGCGGCGGCCATCTGCTCGAGATAGACGGCATTGGCACCTTGCAGGAAGGAGGTTTCCAGGAAGGCCTGGTTTTCTTGGCTGCGTTTTGGATCAGACATGGGGGGAGTGGCCTGAGTCAGGAGTGTGTCTGGAAGTCGGGCTAAGCCCATTTGGTTAAAAATGATCTATGCCCCTTTGGGGAACAACAGAAGATTTCCGCACGCGTCTGCTGACAAGAGGGTGACAGTTTCACATCACTCGGCGGACCCGCATCAGATAGATCAACGCCAGCGCCATGAGATCGACAATAATGAAGGCAAAGCCGTCGACGGACGCGTCATAGACCGGATTGCTGGTCAAAAGAATCCACTGCACGACGCTGAGCGTGAGCACGGCAACCATCACCCAGATTGTCCAGCGCGACTTGCGGACGAGACCGAACAGGGTCGCATATTTGGTGATGCCATGCACGGAGAAGAGAAGCTCGTCGAGCCAGGTAAGCGACTGGATGAGCGAGGCTCCGCTGAAACCGAGCCAGCCATCCGGCCACCAGCCAAGACGAGCCAGAATGTCGACGGCCGCCCAGAAGGTGAAATAGAGCGTACTTGCGCTCAGCAAGAGCAGTGCGCCGAGATAGCGCCAGTCGCGAATGCGGATGCCCTTGCTCAAGCCTCTCCCCCTGCTCTCTCGGGTCGGATTAGAGAACAGTTCACCCGGCAAGCCAAGAAAAACCGCGCCCCGATTGCCCGGAGCGCGGCTCGTAAATCTGCAATAGAGCCGGAGTTTAGCCCTTGAGCAGGTCTTCCAGCGTCACGCCGAGGCGGGCCGGAGACGGGGAGACGCGGATGCCCGCGGCTTCCATGGCGGCAATCTTGTCTTCCGCACCGCCCTTGCCGCCGGAAACGATAGCGCCGGCATGGCCCATCGTGCGTCCCGGAGGCGCCGTACGGCCGGCGATAAAGCCAACGGTCGGCTTGGAACGGCCCTTCTTGGCTTCGTCAGCCAGGAATTGCGCGGCATCCTCCTCGGCGGAACCACCGATTTCACCAATCATGATGATCGACTTGGTCTCGTCATCGGCGAGGAATTTCTCCAGCACATCGATGAATTCCGTACCCTTGACCGGGTCACCACCGATGCCGACCGCTGTGGTCTGGCCCAGGCCGACCTGGGAAGTCTGGTACACCGCTTCATAGGTCAGCGTGCCGGAGCGCGAGACCACGCCCACAGAGCCCTTCTTGAAGATGGAGCCCGGCATGATGCCGATCTTGCACTCTTCCGGCGTCAGGATGCCCGGGCAGTTCGGGCCCAGCAGCATGGAGTTGGATTTTTCCAGCTTCGCCTTTACCTTGACCATATCCATCACCGGGATGCCTTCGGTGATACACACGATGAAGGGGATCTCGGCGTCGATGGCCTCGATGATTGCCGCGCCAGCACCCGCCGGCGGGACATAGATCACGGACGCGTCGGCACCGGTGCGGTCCTTCGCTTCGGCGACGGAGGCGTAAATCGGCAGCTCGGCAGAGGCGTCCAGACCGGAGGTCCAGGCCTCGCCACCCTTTTTCGGGTGCACACCGGCAACCATCTTGGTGCCGTAGTATTGCAGCGCCTGTTCCGTGTGGAAGGTACCGGTTTTCCCGGTCAGGCCCTGAACGATGATTTTAGTGTCTTTGTTGACGAGGATCGACATTAGGATTTCCTGTCTTTCAAATGCTCTTCGATATTCCGAAGGCTTGTCGCAATTTCGCGATACAATCCGATCTTTTCCTCATTGATTTCATTCATCCTCTTTCGAGATCCGTTCGTGGCGAAAACGAAGAAAACCCATAGGGCGATCAGGACGAAGAACGGAAACCAGTCTACGACGAAATCAAAAAGGAACTGAGCCATGCGTCTCAGCCCTTCACAGCGGCGACGATTTTCTGCGCGGCGTCATCGAGATCGTCAGCGGCGATCACGTTGAGGCCGGAATTATTGATGATGTCCTTGCCCAGCTCGACATTGGTACCTTCCAGACGAACCACGAGCGGGACCTGAAGACCGACTTCCTTCACGGCCGCGACCACGCCTTCGGCGATAACGTCACAGCGCATGATGCCGCCGAAGATGTTGACCAGAATACCTTTGACGTTCGGGTCGGCGGTAATGATCTTGAAGGCTGCGGTGACCTTTTCCTTCGTCGCGCCGCCACCCACATCGAGGAAGTTGGCCGGCTCAGCGCCGTAGAGCTTGATGATGTCCATCGTCGCCATGGCGAGACCGGCACCATTGACCATACAGCCGATATTGCCGTCGAGGGCGACATAGGCGAGGTCGTATTTGGACGCTTCGATTTCCTTGGCGTCTTCCTCGGTCGTGTCGCGCAGCTCCATGATGTCCGGATGGCGGAAGAGCGCATTGCCGTCGAAGGAGACCTTGGCGTCGAGGACGCGCATGTGGCCGTCCTTCATGACGATCAGCGGGTTCACTTCCAGCAGCGCCATGTCCTTCTCGGTGAAGGCGCGATAGAGGATGCCTGCCAGGGAGAGCATGTCGTCACGCGCCGTGCCGGACAGCTCGAACGCATCGGCGATCTTGCCGGCGTCGGCCGGGGTAACACCGGTTTCCGGATCGATATCGATCGTGTGGATTTTTTCCGGGGTCTCTTCCGCAACCGCCTCAATATCCATGCCGCCTTCGGTGGAGACAACGAAGGCGACCTTGCCGGTTTCGCGGTTCACGAGCAGCGAGCAGTAAAGCTCGGTCTCGATGTCAGCGCCGTCCTCGATGTAGAGGCGGTTGACCTGTTTGCCGTCCGGGCCGGTCTGGTGCGTCACCAGCGTATTGCCCAGCATTTCCTTGGCATTGGCGACTACGTCTTCCTTGGAGAAGGCGAGGCGAACGCCGCCCTTGGCGTCCGGTCCAAGTTCCTTGAACTTGCCCTTGCCTCGGCCGCCGGCATGGATCTGGGACTTAACGACCCAGAGCGGGCCTGGAAGTTGATCCGCTGCGGCGGCAGCTTCGTCTGCAGAGAAAATGGCAACGCCGTCAGCGACGGGCGCACCGAAGGATTTCAGGACAGCTTTTGCCTGATGCTCATGGATATTCATGTAATGGGCCTCGCGGGAGGGATAAGCGAAAGGATGGCCAGATAGGACTCGCCTTATAGCACCGGCTTGGCGAGGCGCAACGCTGCAGCCCGGGAGAGCCGCAGAAAGGAGCTCCGGATGCTAGCCGGTGGAGCCCGGAAGCACGCCACGCAGCACGGTGTCGAGCTCGTGGCGGACCTGGGAGAGGTTGAGGGGTTTGGTGAAGAATGCGTCGGCACCGATCTGGCGCACCTCGTCACGCGTCTGGGGCGTTGCATCGCCGGTGAGGGCGAAAATGGGAATATCGGCGACATCTCCCGGCATGGAGCGAATTTCCGCAATCGCTTCATCACCACGCATGACCGGCATGCGGATATCCATGAGTACTGCGTCGCAGCGCCCCTCGCGGACCAGCGTAAGTGCATCAGCGGCGTTGCTGGCGGAGAGGACTGTATAACCGGCATCTTCGAGGCATTCGCGGATCACAACCCGATTTGATTCTGCGTCATCGACGACCAGAACGCGTTTTACATCGCGGTCATTGGCGACATGAGGCTCCAGCTCGACCGCGTCGGCATTTCCCTCGGCGGGCGCGCGCGCAGGCGGCATGGGCAGCTCGCACCAGAAGGTCGAGCCCTCGCCCTTCTCACTCTCGACACCAAGCTCACCGCCCGCAATCCGAACGAATTCCTTGCAGATCGACAGACCGAGACCCGCGCCCGGAGTACTGCCCGCCTGGTGTTCCTCGGTTCGGGTAAAACGATCAAAGACCATGGCCTGCTCGTCCGGCGTCAATCCGGGCCCGGTGTCCTCGACCTCAATCCGGATGCCGCCTGTTTGCGACCGCGCAAGGGTCAGGCTTACGGTACCGGCGTCAGTGTATTTCACCGCATTGCCGAGCAGGTTTGTGAGAATCTGGCTGAAACGCTTGGGGTCACCACTGACCCAAGTGGGCAGGTCATCGGCGAGGTGTATGGCGAATTCGAGCTGTTTCTGCTGGGCAAGAACATTGATTCCAGCGGTCGCCGAGAGCGTCGTCGCGGGCAGGTCGAAAATCCGTTCCTGCCATTTCAGGGAACCGGCCTCGATGTTCGAGATGTCGAGAATGTCCTCGATGATCGAAATCAGGGTCTGGCCAGAGGCCTGGATAATCTCGACAAAGCGCTGCTGCCGCTCATCAAGCTTCGATCGACCCAGCAATTGGGCCGCCCCGAGGACGCCGTGTAGTGGGGTGCGGATTTCGTGACTCATATTGGCGACGAATTCGGATTTCGCACGATTGGCAGACGCGGCCGCGCGTTCGGCCTGTTTCAGGCGTTTGGCGCTGTTGCGGATCGCCTGGGTCAGTTCGCACTGGATCCATTGAGACGCCATCAGGGAGGCGATGGCCGTCAGCATTTCCAGGTCGTCACGGGTATACCAGCCGGTCTCCGGATGCTCGCTGTCGATGACGCCGAGAAGTCGATCATTGTGAAGGATGGGCACACAAAGCTCCGAGCCCGGCGCCATCAGGTCATGGACGTAGCGCGGATCCGCGCCGGCATCCTCGAGCAGCACCGGCTTTCGCGACTCGGCCACCGCGCCAGTGATGCCGCGTCCAACCGGTATGATCAGAGGGTTGATGATGACGCCTCGTTTCGGCGTTTTCTCACCAATGGCAGCGGACTGGTGCAACGTGTTGTCCGAGGCTTCGTAGCGGTAGATGAGACAATCAACAAAACCCAGCTTGGCCACCACTTCCTCGGCGACGTGCCATTGCAGGTCTTCGATATTGCGGACAGAAATGATGTCGGTCGCCGCAGCCATCAGAACCGCCAGCTTCTCTTCTGGCGCACGACTGCCGTGCAGCCCCTCCGGCATGGATGCCATCAGGGCATGGAGGGTTTCCGACTTGGCTGAATGCCCGTCCTGCGACAGCTGGTGGGCCGCGCCTGCTCGCAGGAGAATGGGTGAAATTGTCTCGGCCAGATCACTGACCAGATCGACATCGGACGCCACATCACGGCCCGGCGTGATACCGGTCAGGCTGAGACTGCCAAGGCAGTTTCCTGCGGGGGCGTGGAGCGGGAAGGAGAGGCCGCCATCCTCAAACAGTCCCGTGCGCAGAACAGTGACGGGATCATCGGCTCGCTTGAGCTGGAGCTTCCGGTACTCGGCGCAGTTTCGGGCCGCTCTCTGCTTGGCCTCGTCGGGGTTCGCGCCGCATGCGAGAACGCAGACGGGTTGCGCCTGGCCAACCAGGCACACAGCGGCGGACCGCGCGGACGTTATCCGCATGGCTGCCTGCGCAATCGCTTGAATTGACGCAACATCCTGGCCCGAAAGGTCCAGATCGATGACCGCTTGCCCCGGCATCGCTCCCAACATGTACTCCACCTGTTCTTATTGCGGAGCAGTCTAACGGGGATTTTGCTAATAGGCCCGGAATATCATCAACATTTTTTATGCGGACATTCTCGGGAGAGTTGCATCGCCCCCCTAAATGTACTCTACGTCCTGACCGTAGGGCCCGCGATTTATGATGTCGCCTGCTGACAGGGCTGTCGCCGGGATCGGTTGCTGACAGTCAATTGCGATTTCCGGTCCACTAAAATAGCGGACTCCCACAGAAACCCCGGCGTTCAGATATTCCGCATTGGCGATGGCATCGAGTTCGACATCCGAACGATGCGCCTTAGCCGCCTCGATCAGGTTCATCAGCCCCACAACGGCCTCGTCCTTCGGTTCAGACGCGGCCATGCGGGGCGGCAGACCCGTCGCGAAGACGGAGACGCCACAGGACTCGAACCGCTTGAGGTCCCACTGTCTCGAGAAATTGAGCTCGGCGATGATGTTGGAGCCAAAATGGCGCATTGACCGAAAGACTTCCTGCATCTGCCCCAGCGGCGCTCCATCCGGGATCGAGTCGACCCGAAGCTGGAAGAAGCGCCGGATATGCTTCGGCACGGCTTGCAGGATCGCGAAATAGTCGAGCCGGTGCGACACGGTCGACAGCGTCTCGTAATGAACGGGAATGACCACCGAACCCGGACCGCCCTCGCTGTAGAGCGCCTGGAATCCGCGCTGGGCGGCCAGGGCCACCTCCCGATCCAGCTCGCGCAGTTGCGGGCCGAGGTCCGTCCCCATCAACGTGTCGCGACCATAGACCTTTCGGTCTCCGACGCGACGCATCACCGTGCAGGTATTGTGAAGAAGCGTGCTGGAGTGCGCGTCCCAGACGGGCCGAAAGACGATCTCGTCCCAGGCGCGCTCCGCGAAGGCCTCTTCGGGCCACTCAAGCCCGCCACCGGGCGCCCCTTTTGGAGCGGAATGGGTGGTCTTCTCCCAGCGCCCACCCTTGGCACCTTTTGGGCCGGACTCCGCACTGGACTTCTCCCAACTCCGCGCCGCCTCGCGAGCGGCCTCTTCGGCTTCCTCGGGCTCCTCTGCAGGGGCGTCTGCGGCTTCATCCTCGACCTGGGTGCGCGCCACGATGGAGAGGAATTCATCGGTCGGAACCCGGCGGGCATCGGCGGAAATCTTGAGTTTTTCCAGCCAGCGCTCGCCGAGAAAGAACTCGTTGAGCTCCTCGGAGATTTCCTGGACATGCGCCTCGGCTTCGACGCCCCCCATCTGGCTGAAGATGATCAGAAACCCGCCCTGACAGCGGATCATGACATCATCATCGTCCAGGCGCTTTTCTATGAAATGGCTCGAAACTTCATAGGTTTTTGCCCGGATTTCCGGCCACTCATCACCGGCCCGCTGACGGATTTCATCCAGATTGATGAACTGGAACTGGCCCATTTCAACGGCGGCTTTGCCGGCCAGGGCCTTTTTGAGCTTCTGTTTCAGATCAGGCGACATGCGCGCGAGGACCTCGCTACCCGGCCCCGAAGGACCGGATTCGATACCGGTATACTCTCTGGATAGGGCGAGATTCGCGCCTGTGCAAACAGGAGATACCTAGCGCGTTGTCGCCGCCAACGACCCGTCCAGGGACAGCGCCCCGCCTCCGCGAGCGAAAAGATAGAATGCGATCGCACCGAAAACAGCCGCAGAAGCCCAGGATTCCGGGGATATCCAGAGGATATAAACGGCGGTCGCGAAGACGAGCACCAGTCCGACGATGCGCGTCAGGAAACCCGCGACCAGCAAGCCGGACACGATGTGCGCCCCCCAGACTGCAATCTGTGCGACGAAGGGCGCGGGCAGAAGTGGCACGCCCCAGTACTCGGCGGCCAGGACAAGGTCGGTATCAACGCCCGGCCAGTCCTGCGCATTCGCTCGCCCCCAGGACCACAGGCCGGGTACAAGCGCGATCCGCATGACGGCGCCAAGAATCCAGTCCGGCATGAATCGGTCGTGCTTCATCGAACCCGGTGCGTTGAGCATGCTTCCCCCCAGAAGAGCCTCAACCTCTGTTGATGCCCCGGGAGACAGCCCGGCGCAATCATCTGCACCTGAGCGGCGAATCAATTCCGGTTGGGGTGTTGCGGAAACCACCCGGTTCACGGCGCTGGCTCAGCATCCGGGAGTGCCAAGAACTGCATGGGTTGCCCGCCGATGTCGATGCGGACGATCCGGCCCGTGCCCTGTTCCACAAAGATATCATTAGCAGGGGTGCCACCACGCTGTTCGATCCGGATCGTATCGAAACGACCCGCCGGTGTTTCGACCTCGATCATCTCCATCGCCGTCAGTGTCACACTTTCCTGCGCGCCTGAAAGCGGCGAGTACCAGTCCAGCTGAACGAACTCGCCCGGTTGCAGCTCCAGCAGTCCCGCCAGGACAAAACTGGAGGCCCTGAGAATGACCCCTTCGCCCAGTTCAACCGAGACATCCCGGCTTGCGAGCGCAGAGCCGGGGCGATTTATTGTGACCTGTCCAGCCCCGGCGCGCCCGTCAAAAGACGCATCCAGACGCATTTCCGCGCTGCCGGTGTGGAAACGTATTGCGACGGACCGCGGCGCGAGATCCACCGCGGCGACTTCGGCTTCGTAGGTCTCGTAGATCTCCTGGGAGGCCAGCATGGTCCGGTCCCAGATCCGCAAGGCGTCACCGTCTCGCCACCAGCCCAAACGCATGAAACCATCGCGCTCACCGGCGAGATACAGCCCAAGATGCAGTTCGCCCTGCTCGAGCTCCGCCTCATCGATCCGGGTTTCCCATTCGACGTCTTGCGCATCGACCGCGCCGCCAAACGCGGTGGCAAAAACCGCGAGTGATCCGAAAATTGCTTTCATTCCTGCCTCCCCTGCAAATTCGAACGCAGGCTGCGAAAGGGCGCGTGAGCGAAAGGTGAGCGCCGGATTACGAGAGAGTCATCCGGATTGCCCCAGGACAACAACTTACATTAAGCCGTTGTTTATATGAATACTTTTATTATCTCACGATACCGTGAGCCCGGCACTCCAACCAGTGTGTCTGCGGCAAAGCTGGCGGACCGAAGATGAGCCAACGCCCAATCTGCATTGGCTTGCACCGTTCAGGCCCTCTCAGCTTCGGCGTCAATTGGCGGTGACTACCAGCCGCCGCTGATGACTGCCCACATCAGACGCCCCGGCATGAAGGCGAACAGGCCCGGGATCATCAGCGCGGCGAAAAACAGTCCCTTCGCCGCACGGCCATGCTCGTGACCATTGCCGGACATCGCATTCCTCACCAGGCCGAACAGGCTGAAGAAGGTCAGCGGAACGAAGATGTGGATGATGGAAAAATTTCCATTGTTGAGGTGCCGGATGAAGACGGCTGTGCTCGCGACCGTCACCATGAGCACGACAAAGAGATAGCCCATCATCCGATGCGGTAGCACCCCCTTGGGGGCCAGCATCTGGATAAGACCGACCACAAACGCACCGATCGCGGCAAGCGCATGAACCTGGATGACGAGCGGGGCTTCAAAGAAAACAGCGATATTCACAAACACCTCCGTGGAATTGGGATGCCTGATCGCTATCGGCGGAGACCCGCACCCGCCACACCGACTTCGCAAGCGGGATGGCCTGCTACGTGAATTGCGCTAGGACTCCATTCACGCATCGTGAGTGGACCCGTGAACGACACTGTCAAAGCCCGACTGAAGACCGCGCTCTGGATTCTCGGCATCGGAACCGTGCTGACCATTCTCGCGCCCTACGGAACCCAGGCAATGAGTCTCGGCGGGCGCTGGATCTATTGGTCGGGGCTTGTCGGCGTGGGGTGGCTGTCGGGTTTCGCGATCAATCACCACCTCCCGTCCCAGTTCGACGAATGGCCGTTTGCAGCCCGGATCGCGATGATCGCGACTTTGGTCAGCCTTCCGGTTACCGCCTGCGTGGCCCTGCTCGAAGTTCTGCTCGACGATCCCTACCCGCTGTCAGCCCTTCCCATAGTTTTCGCTCTGGTCTGGGTCATCTCAATCGCGATCTCCACCGTTGCCTCCCGGAGCGGCGCCCCGGTCTCTGCGCCGGAATTCGTCGAACCCCAGATCGGTCGAGCCCTGCTGGACAAGCTGTCGCCAAAACTGCAACGCGCCGAGCTACGGGCCCTGGCCGCAGAGGATCACTACCTGCGTGTCCACACGGATGCCGGTGACGAGCTGATCCTGATGCGGTTGAGCGACGCGATCGCCGCGCTGGAAGGCATTGACGGGGCCCAGACACATCGATCCTGGTGGGTCGCGCGAAAGGCCATCGAGACGGTCGATCGCGAGAAGGGTCGCGCGCGCCTTAATCTCGCCGGCGGAATCGAGGCGCCGGTTAGCCGGACCTATCTCCCCGCGCTCAAGGAGGCGGGCTGGTTCTAGTGGGCCAACAAGATCGCGAAGGGCACTTTCTTGATCAGTGCGGTCGTCTCGTCCCGACCCAGCGAGCGCTGCCACCCCGGCGCACCGAATCCGCCCATGACCAAAAGGTCCGCACCGTCCGAGGTTGTCGTTTCGATCAGAGCTCTGGCGACACTGCGACCATCGAGTGGAACGGTCCGCGTTGCAGCGGTGACACCATGCGCCGCCAGATAAGCTGCGAGGTCCGCAAGCTGATCCGAGGCATCTGCATCCGTACCGGCGTGCAGGAGGGAAACCGCTTCAGCCTCTTCGAGGAACGGCATCGCCCCGGTCACCGCTCGGGTTGCTTCAAGCGATCCGTCCCAGGCGATAGCAATCTTGGAAAAGCCCTGATCCGGCGCCCTGTCCCGCGGCAGGACTAGCACCGGTCGACCGGACTCGAATGCAGCCGTCTCGATCGCGTTGAGCTGGTTTCGCAGGTCCTTTTGGGAGGGTTTTTCCATGACCACCAGGTCCGCCAAACGGCCCTCGCGCGCCATGGCACTGCGAGGCAGGCCGACATACTCGATATACCGTCCCGTGTGATCAGCCTCCGCCTCGTCTGCCATGACGTCAAAGGCCTTGTGTGCGGCCTGACTGGCGCGGGCCGCGGCATCGTCGAGCGCCTCGAGTACGGCTTCCATTCCGTATGTTGAAAACGCATCGCCGAGAAAATCGCCTCCGCTCGCCGCATTGCGCCGCACGAAAAGCCCGTCGAGCTTCGCGGCAGTCTCGGAAGCCAGCCGGATGGATTGCGACAGCATGGGCCCATCAGCCTTGTCGCCATTGAGTACGGTCAGAATTCGCCGAAGTTTCATGTCGCTCTCCCGGTTATCCCTGGCCCCCTCGACGGTCTCGCCAGTCCTGTGCGGATTGCTCCCAGATATCCCCGATCACGTTGAAGCCGGGAATTTCGGCCCGGCGCCCCTCGAAACGGGATCCCATTTTTTTCGCAACCTCCTGGCTGGCTATGTTGCGCTCATCGATCAGGTGGATGATGTGATCCCATCCGAGGTCGTCGACAACGTGATCCAAGCAGGCCCGCGCCGCTTCCGATGCGTAGCCCTTGCCCCAAGCCTCTCGCTTGATGGTCCAGCCGATCTCCGGCTGCGGCCATTGATGCGGATACCAGGGACCGACGCGACCGAGCCATTCGCCCGTTTCGCGATCCAGCACCGAGAAGAATCCATATCCACGCAGCTGCCAGTGGCCGAGCAGCATGCAGAAGGCCCGCCAAGCCATCGGTGGGATCAGCGTCCCGCCAATGAATTCCGTTGTCAGTTCGTCCTGCATCATCTCGCAAAACGGCTCGAAGTCGGACTCTACCGGAACGCGTAGCAGTAATCGGTCAGTCTCTAGAACAGGTGTTTTCATGGGGTCAGGCGACGCCTGAAACGCGAAATCGTCAAGTGACAAATGCGCGCAGCCGCTGTCCTCATACAATATGACCAGACAGGCCAGGGCTTCAGCGCGTTAGGCTCGACCTACGCACGCGACAGTTTTGTAAAGCACCCATAATGCTGACAAATTCTGGCGCGAGGCTTGCAATGATAACAGATATGTAACGAAGCGGGTGGGGCTGGCGTCATGGGCGAAGCAAATCGTCCCAGTGTGATACGATTTCTGGTGTACCAGATAATAGCCGCCGGGCTCGCCGGCGGGCTGGCCGGTTGGGTGCAGGCCAGTGGCGCACTGAGCTGGGCGGAATCGCTCGACGCGCCGAACTGGGCCTTCGACAGCCAGGTCAACATCTATTCTGGCATGCTGATCCTGCAGCCGGTCGCCATCGCGCTCTGGCTTGCCCAGCGCAACGGCCGCGACGGCATGCGCTTTCTCTCCAGCCTGCTCATTCTCGGCATGCTGGGGGCGCTGATCGGTCAGTTGATGGTGTTCTTCGGAACGCGTGATGTGAATATGGGCTTTGTCGCCCACCTCGGTTCCGGCATTTACATGCTCATCGCGACCGGGCTGGTGGGACGGTGCTCGAAAGCGGCAGGCGTGCTGTTGTGGCCGCTCTTCGTCTGGCAAGTCTATCACATCGCCTTGACCTTCGAACTGATGCGCCTCAATGGCGTCACGGCTGTCGCCGCCGGGGCATTCTAGGCGCACGTATTGCACACACTCCATTTTAGGAATTCGTCTTCAGAGTGATCGCCAGAACGTCTGGAAAGGTCACCAAATGAACTGGATTCTGATCTTCTCGCTTGAGAGCTGGCTCGGCGTCTGATCGACGCCCTTCAGAAACAAAAAAAGCGGCGCCCTTTCGGACGCCGCCCTTTTCGTAGCGCTTTGCGCCTGCTCAGGCGAGGCTCGGCTCGAGGCCTTTACACGCCTCCACGAGGCCTTTCACGGCATCCACGGAATTGTCGAACATGGCCTGCTCGTCCGCGTTCAGCGTGATTTCGACGACCTTCTCGACACCGCCCGCACCGATGACCACCGGCACGCCGACATACAGGTCGTCCTGGCCGAACTGACCCGTCAGGTGTGCGGCACACGGCAGGATACGCTTCTTGTCGCGCAGATAGGCAATGGCCATTTCAATGGCGCTTTCCGCCGGAGCGTAATAGGCCGAGCCCGTGCCCAGCAGGGCCACGATTTCGCCACCACCGCTACGGGTGCGCTGGACGATGGCGTCCATTTTCTCGTCCGTGGACCAGCCCATCTTGACCATGTCCGGAACCGGAATACCGGCCACCGTGGAGTAGCGCAGCAGCGGGACCATCGTGTCGCCGTGACCGCCCATCACGAAGGCCGTGACGTCTTCCACGGAGACGTTGAATTCATCAGCCAGGAAGTGACGGAAACGCGCGCTGTCGAGGACGCCCGCCATGCCGACGACCTTGTTGTGCGGCAGGCCGGAGAATTCGCGCAGCGCCCAGACCATGGCGTCAAGCGGGTTGGTAATGCAGATCACGAAAGCGTTCGGCGCGTGCTTGGCGATGCCTTCGCCCACAGCCTTCATCACTTTCAGGTTGATGCCCAGAAGGTCATCACGGCTCATGCCCGGCTTGCGCGGCACACCAGCGGTGACGATGCAGACATCGGCGCCCGCGATTGCGGCGTAGTCGTCCGCGCCCGCCAGCTTGCTGTCCTTGCCGAAAACCGGGCTGGCTTCGGCGATATCGAGCGCCTTGCCCTTGGCAATACCTTCAGCAATGTCGAAGAGGACAACATCGCCCAGCTCTTCGCGAGCTGCGATGTGGGCGAGCGTGCCGCCGATCATGCCGGAACCAATCAGTGCAATCTTGTTGCGGGCCATTGGGGAGACTCCTTGAGCGGAATAATTCACGTGGGAAAACCGTATGCGGGCGGTCTAGCGCCGCTTGGCTCATGCTGCAAGTGCACATCACCATGAGACGCCGCGCGCGCGCCGGGTTGATGCGCCCCGCTTGTGCCGATCATCCGGGCTCCCCACATCCCGGACACCCAAGACGGAGACCCGCATGACGACCGGCTATCACCTCGTGGAACTCAACATTGCCCGCGCCCGCTATGAAAGCGACGACCCGCGCTTAAAGGATTTTGTGGACCTGATCGGGCCGGTCAACGAGATGGCCGAGCGCATGCCCGGCTATGTCTGGCGACTTACCGATGACGGTGGCGTCGGCACGATGGACATCACCGCCTTCGACGATCCGCGCCTTCTGGTCAATCTGAGCGTCTGGGAGGATGTCGACAGCCTTCTGACCTTCATCAACAAGACTGTCCACGCCCGCGTCATGAACCGTCGCAAGGAATGGTTCGATGCCATGGAAAGCCACCACATGGTGCTCTGGTGGGTGAAGGCGGGACATATTCCTGACCTGGCCGAAGCTCGGGCGAAGCTCGACTGGCTCGACGCGCAGGGCCCTGGCCCCGAGGCCTTCACCTTCGGTCAGCTTTTCGCTCCGGACGGTAGCCCGATCGCCTTTGACCTGACTGGCGGTTAGCGCGCCTCAGATTTCCGGCAGATCAAGATCGAGAATGCGCTCATCGAGATGATTGGGGAGCTGGACCCGCCCGGGCGACCAGGTGAAGTCCAGCGGCTCCGGCCCGGCGCGATAGAACTGGTAGCAACAAATGCGTCCCTCAAGGCGCGGCTTCCTGCACGTCCCGCACTCCTCGCGCAGTTCGCGCGGCGCCTCTTCATAAGGGATCGGGGCGAACCCCACGGCTTCCAGCGTACGCCGAGACCCGGCACCATAGGTGACGTGAAGCGCACCGGTGTAGAGCTTGTCCCAATCCGCCAGCTTCCAGGCTTGAAACGCTGCCAGCCTGGCGCGGAGCAGATAGGTCTGGAGACCGAAACCGCTCATCTCACGATGAACAAGCGCGCCGCCGGTTTCGAACTTGCCCTCGTCCAGCGGCAGGATGCCCGCCATGGCGATCACAGCCTCGTCCTCGTCGACAATCGCCACCAGCAGGCCCCGGTCAATCGCATCCTGAAAGGTTTCGGCATCGCGCAGGGTCAGACCGCCCCGCTCATGTTCGCGGGTGAAGTCCGCCAGCGTCTGCGCGGAAGGGAAGTCGTCATCGCGACTGGTGAGAAGTCGAGCTTTCATGCCAGTCTCCGCCCGGGTCAGCGCTTGATCGCCATCAGAAGCCCGTCCCCGATCGCGGTGAACGTCATGTCGACCCGGTCATCATCCCGGACCTTCTCCGCAAGCGCGTAAAGGGCGGCCGTGTCGCGGTCACCGGCGCGCTTCTGCGGATCCGCAACATCGCCGTCCCAGAGCACATTGTCGACCAGGATCAATCCGCCTGGGCGGGCCAGAACAAGAGCCGCTTCGTAATAGGCGTCATAATCCGCCTTATTGGCGTCGATGAAGATCATGTCTGCCGCGTCGGCATGCTCAACCTTGAGCGTCTCAAGCGTTTCCAGCGCTGCGCCGAGGCGAATTTCGATCTGCTCGGACACGCCGGCCTGTTCCCAGAATCGACGCGCCTGTTTCATGTATTCGGCATTGATATCACAGCCAATCAGACGCGCCGCTTCGCCATGCATTTCCCGCATGACAAGCGTAGTCGCGAGGGCCGAGTAGCCCGTAAACACACCGATCTCGATAGCGAGACGGGCGTTTACCAGGCGCGCGCACATCTGCAGGAAAGCGCCCTGTTCCGGCGAGATTTGCATACGTGCAATCTGGCCCTTCTTCGCGGTTGCTTCGCGGCAGGCGACCAGCGCGGGATGTTCGCGCCGGTTCGCCGCCCGAACATAAGCGGTCAGGGTCTCGTCAAGGCCGATGGAGGTCGACATGGCAAATCCTCGTTCCAGCCTTGACGATAGCGCGCTTGCAAGGCGCGCGACTAGTCCTCCAGGCTGAGCACCCAGGCTTCCAGCGCGGCCGTGCTCCAGTCCGTTCCAGTGTAAGGGATCTCCGGAACATAGGATTGCCCCGACGCGCGCGGTCGCCCGCGATAGACCTTGATTGGCAAACCAAGACTGCCGAGGCCGGACGGGAAATCGATCGTCCGCAACTCCATGTAATCACTGTCGGCGACCGTCTCGCTCCCGATGTGGACCACACCGCCGAGCGCATACATTCTGTCCGCGAAATCGAGACAGGCACTGCCGCACGCCCCGTCGGTCAGGAAATATACCTGCGCGTCTACCGGGTTTTCGGCAGCGGGTGCCGGATCCGTTTCCTCGCGCCGTTCGACGTAGAAGTCCGCGCCTGCAGCGTCCGCTGCGAGCATGCCCTCCAGCACCTCCCGGAAATAGACTTCGGCCTCGGGCATGTCCTGATCAACCGTCAGGTCGATGATCCAACGGACATGTTCGATATTTTCCTCGGAGATCCGGTAGTCCACGCCCGCGGATTCTGCTGGCGACCGGTAGGCTGCATAATCCTCGCCCCAGATCGCCGCGACCATCTGGTCGCCCCAATCGCTTGAGCCGCCATTATTGCCACGGACATCGAACACGATACGGTCCGCGCTTCGCAATTCACTGGCGTGGGCCTGAATATCCGCGATCAGAGCCTGCATGGTCGCGAGGTCATCGCCTCGAGGCCCGAAAGTGGGTGCTCCGATCCAGAAGGATCCCGGCGCGACTTCCCGGAGTCCCCAGGGCGCAGGTTGCGGTCGGGAGACCTCCAGCGCGATATCCCACCATGGATCGATCCCGACCGGTTGCCAGTCAAGCTCGACCGAGCGGCTTGTATCGTCATTCGAAAGCTCGCAGCGAACCGGACGCGCAACGAAGGGGTTGCCGCGATCAACCATGAGCTGGGCCGCGCGACGGCCCCAGTCGGCACCGAGCGCCGGGTTTCCGTAAAAGGCAAAGACCCGCTCCTCCATCCAGTCATCGAGGTCGCGGCCGTCGCAGGATTCAATCCGCCAGCCGTCAATTTCAGCGGTTTCGTCGGTCCGGGAGTGCGCGAACCATTGCCCGCCGACCCGTGTCGTGATGAAGCCCGGCCATTGATAGTGCTCGATGCCACGCTCGACCCGGACGCCATAATGGCCATCGCGATAGCTGGCCGCATAGGCGTACAGCGCCATCGCATACCCGGCCTGTGTTTCCGCCTCATCGGCGAGCGCCATACCGCGACGATAGGCGTCGTCCATCGTGGCTTCGAAGTCCGGATTTTCACGGTCCCGGGGTCCGGGGTGGTGGTCGCGTGTCTGTTGATGGATGAACTCGATGTCCGCGCGCGCGGTTTCGCTCCAGTCCCTCTCGTCCATCTCGATCGTTGCGATGACAGCCATCGCGGCGAGTGTTCCCAGCATACATGTCCCCTGTACAAGGTCTCTCGCTCCCCAGCCTCGCCAGTATAGGGGTCTGATCCGTCAGGTCATTTTAAAAATGGTACAGGCGGCAAACCGGCGGGACTATGCCTCGGTCGACGTCGTGGCGCGCTCTGCCGCGAGATAGTCGTGTGACCGCATCTCGATCAGCCGCGAGGCCGTGCGCTCGAACTCGAAAGCCCCGTCACCGTCAGGGTAGAGATCCTGAGGTTCGGCGTCGGCGCTCATCACCAGCTTGGTCTTCGCCTCGTAGAGCGCATCGATCAAGGTGACGAAGCGTTTTGCCTCGTTGCGTTTGTCCGGCGACAGCTTCGGCGTACGCTCGACCAGTACGGTATGAAAACGCGCGGCAATGGCGAGATAGTCGGCGGGCCCCAGCGGCCGTGCGCACAACTCCTCGAACGTGAAACGCGCCACACCGGCAGCCTCTCGCTCCACGGTCACCGTGCGCCCTTTGACCTCAAGATGGCAGGTCTGCGGGTGTGCGCCCTGGGTCAGGCGCTCCCAGGCATCGTCCATGGCCAGTTCTGCCTCGGCATCCAGCGGAGCATAGTAGACCGGCGCCGCTTCCAGCTGGCGCAGGCGATAATCCGTCCCGCTGTCGAGCTCGAACAGCGCCACGCGCGATTTGAGAAAGTCGATGAAGGGCAGGAATAGCTGGCGATTGATCCCGTCCCGGTACAAGTCGTCCGGATGCCGGTTGGACGTCGCCACCATGACGATCCCCTCGCCATAAAGCGCCTCGAACAACCGTCCAAGTATCATCGCGTCTGCGATATCCGTGACCTGAAACTCGTCGAAACAAAGCAGGCGCGCCGAGCCGACCAGAGCCCGGGCCACCGGCGGAATAGGATCTTCTCCGGCCCCCTTCACGTATTCTGGCCGGCGCTTGCGCTGACCCGGTGTCAGGCCTCGCCATTCACCGATACGTGCGTGCACATCCTGCATGAACTCATGAAAATGGACCCGCCGACGCGGTTCGGTTTCGGCTGTCTCGAAGAATAGGTCCATCAACATGGACTTGCCGCGCCCCACCCCGCCCCAGAGATACAGCCCGTCAGGCGGCGGCTTCGGCTTGCCGAACAGGGGTTTGTGCCCCGGACGCCAGGACTTCAGCGCATTGCCCAGTGCCGTCAACGCTAGGGCCGCACGTTCCTGGTCCGCATCGTCGGTCAGCTGACCGGATGCAACCCGCGCGCGCCAGAGTTCGATCGGAGTCCCCATGGGTCCAGTCTCTTGAAGCGATGTGGAGGTGCGGTCAATGGCCGAAGCCGCCTAACCCGCAAGCCTCACCGTCGCGAACACGAAGAGTGCCAGCGTCACCAGACAGGCGCCGATCAGCCAGGCTGGCTTGCGTACCTCACGCATGGATTTGCTCCAGGGCGTGTCGCATCGCGTCGGGCAGGGCAACCGGGCGGCGGGTCTCCCGATCCACATAGACGTGGACGAAATGACCCTGCGCCGCGGGTTCGTCCTCACCCGCCTTGAAGAGACCAAGCTCATATCGAACCGACGAGGTGCCGATGCGGGCGACACGGAGCGCCGCCTCGATGGTTTCCGGATAGGCCAGCGGAGCGAAGTAATTGCAGCCCGTTTCAACCACGAGACCGATCACACCACCGGCATGGATGTCGAGCCCGGCCTGCTCGATGAGGAAGCAATTCACCGCCGTATCGAAAAAGCCGTAATACGTCGCGTTGTTGACATGCCCGTAGATGTCATTGTCCGCCCAGCGGGTCGGCAGATCCCGCCAGCAGCGATAATCGGCCCGGATGCGTTTATCGATCACAGAACTGCCTCGTAACAGGCCCGGGCGTCATCCAGAGTCATATCGCGCGGGTTGTTGACCAGCAGGCGCTTCACTTCCATCGCTTCCTCGGCGAGGCGCGGCAGATCGTTATGGCTGACCCCGACCTGGCCAAGGCGCGTCTCGATGCCGACCGCGTCGGCGATCCGTTCCATCTCCTCGACAAGCGCATCGGTTGAGGCATGCAGACCAAGATGGCTTGCCAGTTCGCCGTAAAGCGGCTCGGCGGCCTGGGCGTTGAAGCGCAGGACCGGCGGCAGCATCAGCGAGTTGGACAGCCCGTGCGGTACGTGGAAGACACCGCCGAGCGGGTAGGCGAGAGCGTGGACGGCCCCGACAGGTGCATTGGCAAAGGCCTGACCGGCCAGAAGCGCGCCCAGCAACATGTCCTCCCGTGCCTGGGTATCGGCCCCATTGGAGCAAGCCGTTTCAATCGCGCCGTGCAGCTTCTTGAGACCGGCGAGTGCCAGGGCATCGGACACGGGGTTCTTTTCGATTTTGGACGTGTAGGCCTCGATGGCATGCACCATGGCGTCAATTCCCGTCGCCGCGGTGATGTGCGAGGGCAACCCATAGGTCAGCTCCGCATCAAGGATTGCCAGATCGGCGTAGAGCGGCGGCGCATTGACGCCCATCTTCGTGCTTTCGCCAACGGTGATGACCGAGATCGGCGTCACTTCGGAGCCCGTCCCCGCTGTCGTCGGAACAAGGATGAGCGGCAGGCGCGGACCGGTGGCGTTGTTGACGCCGTACATGTCTTCCAGACGTTGCTCGGAGCCAAGCAGAAGCGCAATCAGTTTCGCCGTATCCATTGAGCTCCCACCTCCGAGACCGAGCACGATCTCGGCCCCGAAAGTACGCGCCTGCGTCTCGGCCTCCAGTACAATGGGCTGGGGCGGATCCGCCACGACCTTGTCGTAGATCTCGACCTGCTTGCCGGCGGCTTCCAGCGCGCCAACAGCGGCATCGATCAGACCGAGCTTGCGGACGCCAGCATCGGTCACAAGGAATATCCGGGTTCGGTCGCCAATCAGACTGGCGGCCACGGCGTCGATGCGACCGGTCGCGCCCGACCCGACATGAAGGTGCGGCACCGTACGAAAATCGAAGTGTGTCATGATGCTCTGCTCCCCTGGAGCTCCAACCGTGTGTGCTTGTTTTGACCAGACTGGCACCCGTAAGCGGGGCACTGCAAGCGCGAAGGTGTGCAGCGCACAAAGAAAAGGGCCGGCTCCCCGGGGAACCGGCCCGATCTTGTGGGTCATGCGACCGCGTCTCTGCGCGACACTACTGCATCGTCGGGATGACAAAGGCCTGATCGCCGATATCTCCGGACGGCCAGCGCTGGGTGACCGTCTTGATCTTGGTGAAGAAACGGATGCCGTCAGTGCCGTACTGGTTGGTGTCCGTGAAGGCGGAACGCTTCCAGCCACCGAAGGAGTGGTAAGCCACCGGCACCGGGATCGGCACATTGATGCCAACCATGCCAACCTGGACCTTCTTGGCAAACTCGCGCGCCGCCAGCCCGTTCCGGGTGAAGATCGCGACGCCATTGCCGTACTGGTGCTCGGACGGAAGGTGGGCGGCTTCGTCGAGGGTCTCCGCCCGCACGACCTGCAGGACGGGGCCGAAGATCTCTTCCTGGTAGGAACTCATCTCGGTGGTGACGTTGTCGAACAGGCTCGGGCCGATGAAGAAGCCTTTCTCGTGTCCCTGCAGCGAGAAGCCGCGACCGTCGAGCAGAAGGTCTGCGCCTTCCTCGACACCCTTTGTGATCCACGCTTCCACGCTGGCCTTGTGCGCTGCGGAGACGACCGGCCCGTAATGGGCATCCGGATCCGTGGACACGCCGACGGACAGCTTCTGAGCCTCTTCCTTCATGCGGGCGACGAACTCGTCCGCCGTGTCCTTGCCGACCGGGACCGCAACCGGGAGGGCCATGCAGCGCTCGCCGGCAGAACCATAGGCAGCGCCGAGGAAGTCCTTGACGACCTGGTCCATGTCAGCGTCCGGCATGATGATGCCATGGTTTTTCGCGCCGCCCATCGCCTGGAAACGCTTGCCGTTCGCCGCGCAGGTCGAGGCGATGTACTGGGCGATATTGGACGAACCGACAAAGCTGACAGCCTTGATGTCCGGGTGATGCAGCAGGGCGTCAACGGCTTCCTTGTCGCCATGAACGATCTGCAGGACGCCTTCCGGGAGCCCAGCCTCCATCCACAGCTCGGCCAGACGAACCGGCACGGTCGGATCCTTCTCAGAGGGCTTGAGGACCAGGGCATTGCCCGTGGAGAGCGCCATGCCCATGAACCACATCGGGATCATGGCCGGAAAGTTGAACGGCGAGATGCCGGCAACGACGCCGAGCGGCTGTCGCATGGAGTAGACGTCGATGCCGGGACCGGCGCTTTCGGTGTACTCGCCCTTCATCAGGTGCGGGACGCCCATGGCGAACTCGACGACTTCCAGACCGCGGATCAGGTCGCCCTTGGCGTCCGCAATGACCTTGCCGTGCTCGGACGACAGGATCTCGGCCAGTGAATCCATCTCGGCTTCGACCAGCATCTTGTACTTCATCAGCACCCGGGCCCGGCGCTGGGGGTTCATGGCAGCCCAGACCGCCTGGCCTTTCTTGGCGCCCTCGATGGCCGCATCGATCTCAGCCGAGTCAGCAAACTGGACGCGGGCCTGGACTTCGCCGGTGCTCGGGTTGAACACATCGCCATAACGACCAGTCGCGCCGGTGAAGGATTTCCCATTCACGAAATGATGGATCTCGCGGGTCATGAAGACCTCTCCCCTGATACGTGTTTTGATGGCGACCGCTCCGTCTGGTCGCCGGTTTGGATGGGGCTCACTTAGTCCCTGGCTTTGCTCGTGTCGAGCGACAGATCAGCGCGGCGCCTGACAGAAGCGTGATAGGCGTCACGGGTAATAGCGTATGAGTGTGCCATTTCCGTCACATATTGGTTCCATCACGCAATCTCGCGGCCTTGCGCGCTTGCCGACACTAGCTCTTCCGGTCCAATTTGTGGTTACCTAACGATTAGCGGATCAGGTGGGGGGAGCTTCGTTATGCCCACCTGGTCTGAACGTGTTTCCATCAGGAGGGGAAATCATGAAACTCGGAACTTCCGCACATCGCGGTCTCAAGGCTGCCCTTACCGCGACGGCATCCGCCGCGATTCTGGCGCTGGCCACGTCTGGCGCAAACGCGCTGCCGGGCCGTGACGACATCAGCCCGGGCGGCAATGTCGACACGAGCAATGTCTGGGCTGGCGTCGGCATGATGTATGCCGAGCCGGGCTATGTCTGTACCGGTCAGCTGATCAACGCCCGTACGGTGATCTTCGCTGCACACTGTGCCGACACCGTCGCCAACGCCGGTTACGGCGCTGAGTGGGGCGGCCTCGGCATGGCGTTCAACTTCTCTGTGAATGCTCTTCCGGGCTTCCAGGACTGGCTGTCCAACAGCTACGCCTCCAATCCGAGCCTTGGCGTTTACAACGTCATGCAGATCCAAACGGTCAACGACGGGACCTTCCAGTTCCCGGGTGGTGACGTCGCCATGGCGACGCTCGACACGCCGGCCATCGGCCTGCCGACCTATGGCATGCTCTTCTCTCCGCTGACCGAGTCCATGCCGGTCAACATGGTTGGCTATGGTCGCACCGGCAACGGCTCCAGCGGCGACTATTACGGCATTGACTGGCAACGTCGCGCTGGCACGAACATGCTGGACGGCCTCTTCTCCCAGGACGACTTCCTGGCAGCGACTTTCGCTGTCGCGTCCGGCCTGTGGTCTGGCAACGGTTTCTACCCGGAATCCGACCAGATGCTGTACCACATCGATTTCGACCGTCCGGGCCGCAATGCCAATGATTGTGCCCGCGGCACCGTCTTCATTGGCCCGAACGACTACACCTGTACGACGGGTCCGTTCACCTCTCCGATCACGCTGGACGGCACGTCTGCCTTCATGGGCGGCGATCACATCAACTGGTTTGGTGGCGACGCGACGGACCAGGAATCCGGCACCGCTGGCGGTGACTCCGGCTCCGGTCTCTTCGTCGAGATGGATGGCCAGCAGCTCGTTACCGGCGTTCTGTCTGGCGGCTGGACCTTCACCAGCCCGAACGGCGGCTATGGCGACCTGAGCTACTACAACCCGCTCTTCCTGTACCAGAACTGGATCGTGGCCTTTAACCCGATGGTTTACGCCAGCGCGGTCGAAGGAAATGGCAACTGGTCTGACGCGGCTCACTGGCAGCAGGACCTCGATCCGAACTACATGATCCTGGACAGCGAAGGTAACCTGGTGAACGGCCTTGAGGCTGGCGCACCGAACAGCTACCTCGAAGCCGCCTACTCCACGGACGGCCGCTGGGGCACGATCCTCGACACGAACCTCGATGATCTTCCGCACTACAGCACGGTCGCTCCGCAAGAGCCGCTCGGCCAGGGTGGCAGCAATGCCAACTCCGGTATCGCTCGCGACAATCTCGGCTCTGCAGGCATCAATGCCGACAATAATCTCGGTACGGCGTCCATCGCAGCGACCGACAAGGCGGCATCCGTTCAGATCCAGAACACGCTGGGCGGCTCGTCCTCCAGCACCGGTGGCAGCGCAGCGGCCGCTGCGGGCCCGGGCGGCACCTTCACCCTCTACGGTGATGACGGCCTGCTCTCCCTGCCGCCGCTCGGCTGGGTTCCGAACAACGACTACGGCACCTTCGGCAGCTTCGCTGGTCCGGCCAGCGGAACGGCACACTTCTACGACGTCCTGCTCGGCGAGTCCGGCACGACCACCGTGGACATGGATGTCGAGATCGACAACTTCACGATCGCAAACACCGGTGCCCGTCTGTTCGTGGACGCACCGTACACGTTCAACTCCCTGATCTCCTTCAACCAGCTGCTCGGCAATGTGACCATCGACGGTCGCGTTAATGCACGCGAATACGTGCTGACTTCCGGCATCCTGGACGGCTCGGGTGAGCTGAACACGATCACCCTGTGGAACCTCGCCGGTGGCGTCGCTCCGGGTGGCCTCGGTACGGTCGACACCTTCACCCTGATGGGCGACTACGTGCAGACCGCAGCCGGCTCTCTCTGGGTCGACTTCGGTACGGCTGGCGGCGACCTTCTCGACATCGACGGCGACTTCTCGCTCGACGGTGCCCTGATCGTCACCCCGACCTCTGGCTACATCCCGCAGTGGGGCGACAGCTTCACGGCAGTCCAGGGCACGGGTTCCCGGGTTGGCAAGTTCGCAGCCGTCTCTGACCTTCCGGGTGTCCTTCGCCCGTACGTGGTCTACACGAGCGATGCCGCCATCGTTGAGCTTCGCGCTGACACCTTCGGCTCCCAGGCCGCCTTCACGAACGACTTCCAGGGCCGCCTCGGCATCGCCCTCGACCAGGGTCGTGCGGGCAGCTACGGCGATCTGGAAGCGCTCTACACCTTCATCGACCTTCTCGAAGGCGATGATCTGGCCAATGCGTTCAACACGATTTCCCCGGTCGACTCCATCATGGCTGACCGCGGCGTTCGTACGAACATCGAGACGCTGAACCGCGCACTGCGCAATCACATTAGCGACTTCGACGGCGCAGCAGGTCTGGGTTCTGATCGCTCCATCCTTGCTGAAGTGAAAGCTTCTGAAGGCCTCGGCGAACAGGGCGGTATCGGCATGATGGCTCTGAACGGCGTGAAGAACCATCACGAAGCCGGCGAAGGTCAGCGTTTCCGTACCTTCGGCAGCATCGGTTCGATCTCCGGCTCCAACATGGTCATCGATGACACGATGACGGCCGACCTGGACGGCACCTACGGCATCATCGGCTTCGACGCTGCCTTCGGTGACAACCTGCGTGTCGGTTTCGCAGCTGGTATGGCAGACAGCGACAATGAAGGTCGCGGCATCCTGAATGCGACGAACTCCTCGGTCAGCTCCGAGCAGATCGGCGTCTTCGCGAGCTTCCAGCGTGGTCGTATCCACGCCAGCGGCTCCCTGGCCTTCACCAGCCACGACATCAACTCGATCCGCACGCTCAACCTGGGCGGCGCGACCTCGGGCGTCACGGCTGACTACTCTGCTGACGGCACGGTGTTCGACGCGATGGTCGCTTACGACCTGACGCCGGACAACGAGATGCTCCGCATCGCTCCGTTCTTCGGCATCACCAGCTCCGAAATCGATTTCGACAGCTATACGGGCCTTGGCCCGGTCGGTGCGCTGACCGTTGAAGGCCGCTCCTACTCGAGCCTGATCACCCGCTGGGGTTCCATGCTGGACCTCGACTTCGGTCAGAACGAGTTCGAGCTCTACGCAGCGATCGCTTCCGAAACCAACGGCGATGACGACACCTATGTCGCCAGCTTCGCCGCGGCTCCGACGGTTGCCTTCCAGGGCACCACGGCGCTGGACCTGGAAGACTGGGCTGAGCTCGGCGCCAGCTTCTCCCGTGAACTGGAGATGGGCGCAACCGTCTCCCTGAGCGGTGAGGTGATCTCCGGCAACGACGCGATGGATGCAAACACCATCGCCGTCGAACTGAGCCTGCCGTTCTAATCAACGGCTGACCTCTAAAGAAGCGCCCGGCGGCTGGTCCGCCGGGCGTTTTCTTTTGTCCGCTCGTCAGGAGACGGATTTCCGGCACCGGACCGTTGAACTGTCGCCCCCCAAAGTGACAGCGAGTGTTCGATATGCGTCTCCTTGCCCTAGCCCTGACCCTTTCCATCGGCCTCGTCGCCTGTTCCTCCACGCCAGAGCGTGGGCCCCGCCCACCGGGCATGGCCGACAGCGAAGGTCGCCCGATGATGGTGACAAGTTATTCCGCCGCTGCAGCGCTTGTGGAACAGGGAGAGTACGCGCGGGCCCTTCCCTCTCTCCGCTGCCTCGCAGATCGCGGACAGGGCTATGAAATCGCCCAATACCTGGCGGGTCACACCGCAATCGCGATGGCCGACCTCGATACGACACCGACCATTCTCCAACCGGAACTGCGCGTGGAAGGCTTTGACCGCCTGCTCATCGCGGCCGAAGCCGGCTGGCCCTCCGCACAGGCTGAACTTGCCCGCCTTTACTGGCGCGCCGGAACAGAGTCCGCACTGTCCGATGCCGCCTACTGGGCGTCGGTCTATCGACAGAATCCGCGCGACCGGGCGCTGGGTCTGGATCGTTTGAGAGACTCCATCGAAGCGGAGATTGATGCGGCCCTGCCCCCTGATCTCGCAGCGGAAGTTGACGCGCGCGTCGCCGGGTACCGTGCACAGGCCATGCCCGCACGCGAGACCCGTCCGGAATGCGCCGCCATGGCGCGCTCCGGACCGATGATGCCGGGCGGAGCGGGTGGTCGAGCCGGTCGTCCGCAGGGCGGTCGTGGCGGTCCGGGTGGTGGACGTGGCGGCGGCGGTGGCGGACCATTCTAGCGGTCGGCACCCGCCTTCTCTTCCAGAGCGTTCGCCGCGACGGTCGCGACGAACGCACCGATCAGCTGCGCCACGATAAAGGCCGGCGCATGCGGAGGATGGATCCCCGAAAACGTATCGGTCATCGACCGGGCGATCGTCACCGCCGGGTTTGCGAAACTTGTGGATGCGGTGAACCAGTAGGCTCCGGTGATGTAAAGCCCGACAATCCAGGGAACCGCGTCTTCCCGGTACCGCACGGTAAGGAAGATAAAGAAGACGAGGCCGAAAGTGGCGATGGCCTCCGCCCCCCATTGCGCGCCCCCGCTTCGAAGCCTGGCTGATTGCTGGATGAGTTCCATCTCGAACATGAAGTGCGCCAGGACAACACCGGCAATTGCCGCGGCGATTTGAACGACGATGTAGCCCCCGGCCTCACCCCAGCCGATGCGCTTGCGTAGCGCCATGGCGAAGGTCACAGCCGGGTTGAAATGCGCGCCGGAAATCGGTCCGAGTGTGGTGATAAGAACCACCAGCGCCACCCCTGTTGCGATGGCATTGGCGAGAAGAGCAAGGGCCACGTCCCCGGTCAGACTCTCCGCCATGATTCCGCTGCCAACCACGGCAATGAGGAGAAAGGCTGTGCCGATGGCTTCGGCGATCAGGCGTCGCATCATGAGCGCCACTCCGGAATCAGATTTGCGCGATTTGCTGGAACTGGTTTTTCAGACTTTGACGGTCAATGCTCAGGTCCGGCAAGGCGATCAAGGCGAGAATCCGCGCATGTAGCGTCTGGTAGGCTTTCGCGAAGGCGAGGCGTTGCTCAGCCTCCGTTCCGTCCGCCGCCGCCGGGTCGGGAATACCCCAGTGCGTGGATAGCGGCCGACCTGGCCAGACCGGGCATACCTCCGCACCTGCGGAATCACAGACGGTGAAGATGAAATCAAGATCATCGCCTGCGGCCTGGCCGAACTCGTCCCAGCTTTTTGATCGCAACGGTGTCAGGTCGTGACCTTCCCGTGCGAGCAGGTCGAGAGCAAACGGGTGGACTTCGCCCTTCGGCTGCGACCCGGCCGAGAAGGACTGAAAGCGATCGCCCCCTTCCTTGCGCAAAATGGCTTCCGCGAGGATGGATCGAGCGGAATTCCCGGTGCACAGGAACAGGACCTTGAACGGTGTGTTCTTCACGAAGCTTCCTGCAGGGGCTTGTCTGACGCCATAGACAGAGCCTCGGCGCAGATTTCCGGACGACGGCCGAAACAGTTATCGACCAGGTATCGCATGAAACGCTGCGCACCCTCTGTGTCCAGAGAATACATCATGTAGCGGGAACGGCGCTCCGAACGGATCAATCCAGCGCGCTCAAGCGCCTGCAAATGCCCGGTCATGGTCGAAGGTGGAACGTCAAACCCTTCGGCCAGCTCCCCCGCCGAAACGTGCTCGGGCGCACGCGAACACAGGGTCTGGAAAAGCTCCAGACGCACAGGGTGGGATAATGCCGAAAACCCCGAGACAGCAAGCCGGTTCGTCATTCGGACGGGTTAGGCCGAAAGCATGACCGATAGATCGTATTTCTATGAAAATTTTGCGACACCGCGCATTGGCGAAGCGCCTAGCGGAGGCGGTCTTCCGACGGGCGTCCAGCCGAGGCGAACAAAGTACGCAGAACACCCGCCATCAGCCCGCCCGGACGACGTTTCGGCGTCGCGGCAGGCTGGCTTTTTAGCGAGGCGCGCTCCGGGACTTCCACAGCTGTCTCGCTGACCCGGATTTTCCGGTAGATCGCAGCCTCACCTCCGATCATGTCCTCAAACGCCCAGTCCTTGTCGGTGAAGAGCGCATCGGCCAAACGTGCGGCCGCGCCACGATCCACACCATTGATCACCAGCACGCCTCCGACCTTGAGGCGCGCAGCCAGGTCCCGCCAGTTTCCGGCCATATCAGCGAAACCGAGGCCCTTCCCAATCAGGACCAGGTCGAGCGCTTGTCGGCTCGATATCTCATCAGCCCGCGTCTGCAACCGATCCGTCGAGATGCCCCGCTCCGCGCACTGCTTGCGGAGCGAGTCCACCGCCGCATCACTGGCCAGTACCTGGTGAAAGGCGCCATTGCCGAGACAGGGTACACCGAACTGGGATTTCCCCAGCTGGAGCGTCCGGTCCCCCGGCTTGACGACGGTCGCGAGATAGTCAGCCACGAGGTCATCCTGCAATCGGGCGCGCTTCTGCGCGAGCTTGCGAAGCGTTCCAGCCGGTGCGGTATCAGTCAGGGTCATGGCGCGTCCCGATCCTAAACAGTCGGTTAATCCCAGACCCGAACCACGCAAGCGCCGGGCCAAATGGTAAAGCCCCTGTTAACCCTCTCCCTCGTTAACCTGCTGGCGGTGCAGTGTGGATACCCTATTGCGCCTAGAGTCCGGAGGGAGTTCTCTCAACGCATGACCGAGGTTGATTCCGTCGCACCGCGCGACAAGCACATCGTCGACGAATTGATCGAGGATCGCGCCCCGAAGCTCATCCACACGCCCTTGTGGCCTCTGATCAAGCTCCTTGGTTACCCACAGCTCGGCTATCGCCGCGCCGTCTGGATGGCCGACCGGATCGCCGCGATGAGCGGAACGGAATGTCTGGAATGGACAGCGGATTTTCTACACCTCGACATCGAAGTCCACGGTTTGGAAAACGTGCCGGAGACGGGCGCCTGCGTGATCGTGGCGAACCACCCGGGCGGCATCGCTGACGGACTGGCCTTGTGGGACGCCATCAAGGCCCGCCGACCCGACACCGTCTATCTGGCCAACCGTGATGCCCTGAAAGTCTGCCCGGGCCTGGAAGAGCGGATTATTCCCGTGGAATGGCGCGAAGGCGAGCGGAATCGCTCTCAGTCACGCGAACTGCTGAAGCGATCCATCGAGGAGTTTCGCGCAGGCAAGTGCGTCGTGATTTTCCCGTCCGGACGCATGTCGGAATGGAGCTGGAAGAAGTGGCGCCTCTGCGACAAGGTCTGGCACCCGACTGCCGCAAGCCTCGCCCGCAAGTTCGAAGCGCCGGTTATCCCCCTGTCGGTACGCCAACGCATGCCCTTCCTCTACTATGCCCTGGCCCAGATCAATGAAGAGCTCAAGGACATGACCATCTTCCACGGCCTCATGGGCAAGGCTGGCGCCAGATACCGGCTCGATTTCGGTCGGCCCCAGATGATCGGCAAGGATGATGGTACCGATGCCGAGGTCACGCTGATGCTGCGCGACATGTGCGAGCGCCAGGCCTGGGGCTGAACCATGTCGGAACCGGTCTCATCGCTATCCCTGGCGACCTTGCGCGCTTTTGCCCGGATTGTGGAGACCGGCAGTGTCACCCGGGCGGCTGAAGCCCTCGGGATCAGCCAGGGCGCCGTGAGCCATCACCTCAAGACCGTCGAGACCTACGCGGAGCGGAAACTCTTCATCCGGATCGGACAGCGTCTGAAACTCACCGAGGATGGCGAGCTCGTCTATATCGACGTCCGGGACGCGCTGGAGCTGCTGGCATCGGCCGAGCGTCGCCTCGCGCCCGTCACCGACCAGCGGATTGTCCTCGGCGCGCAATACTCTTTTGGCTTCCACACAATCGCACCGCTCTACACCGCGATGCGAGCGGCCTTTCCCGATGTGGCTATCGAACTGGAAGTTCTCGCCGAAGAGCCGGGGCCACAAACACGCCATATCGATCTATACCTGTCCTGCTGGACACCGAGTGGCGACTTCCACTCCATCGCATCCCTGCCGACCCACTGGCGCCCCTACGCCGCGCCGGAACTCGACGTACCGGTCGATTGGGAGACAGGGGGTGTACCACTCATCTCCTTCGAAAACGGGATGGACTGGCGAAACTGGGGTCTGACCGCAAGCAGTCTCTCCGATCGCATGCTGGCCACCGACAGCTCCGGACTGGCGGCCGAGCTCGCCATCCAGGGCGCGGGGATTGCGCTGTGCGCGGATGCGATGATCTTCCCGTCTGTCCAGGCGGGTAGGCTAAGAGCCTTGAATGATCGCTCGGTCCTGATCGAATGGGGACAGATCGGCCTTGCGGCAAACATCAAGACGCCTCACCGGGATGTCTGCGAACGCCTCAGTGACTGGATATGCGGGCGACTGGCGCGCGGGGCAGAGAAGACCCAGCACGGCCTCGACCCGACTAATTGAATCATTAGCACTGCTAATGATTAAGGCGACTTAATTAGAAATATCGATTTCCCAACTCTAGGACCAATCTGAGTGACACCCCGGAGACTGGAAGATGAGTGTTTCGATTGCCGTGGCCGCCACCCTGGCCCTCACCCTGTCCAATCCGACGGCCGATGACACCGTCATGTCGATTGCGGATTCCTGGATAGACGGGTTTGCCCGGTTCGATCCGCTGGAAGCCCGCCTCTGGGGTGTTGAAACCGGCACGGACCGCTTGATCGGAACGGGCCGGATCGAGGCCGTGACCCGCTGGCGAGACGATCAACGCGACCTCTTGGCAGCCCTGTCCGACATCGATATCGACACGCTCGGCGCTCCGGCTCGCGCCGTCTATGTCAATCTTCGCAACAAGCTGGAAGTCAATCTCGCGCTTGAGACCTGTCATCGCGAGCTGTGGTCGCTCAATCATGCGGGCGGCTGGCATCTGAACCTGATGAATTCGCTGGGAATCGCCGCAGACGCCGCAGGCGCCAATCTCGACGCGGACCTTATCCTCACCTGGGGCGCGCAGATTGCCGAGTACATTCGGAGCGAGCAGTCGGTCCTGCTGGCAGGCCTGGACGAGGGCTATTCGGCGCCGCAATCCGTCTCGGCCCTGGTCGCGTCCCAGTTTGAAAGCTTCGCAGCGGAAGACAGCGCGCTCTGGTCCCTCGGCGATGACTTGCCCGCGCCGCTCGCCACGGCCTGGCGTGAAGCCATGGCCTCTGACATTGCTCCGGCCATGACCGCACACGCCCGCTTCATCCGCGAGGACTACATGCCGCGCGCCCGGGAAAGCGCCTCCGTCGCCACCCTGCCGAATGGCGAAGCCTGTTACGCAGCCTCGCTCTTCCAGCATACCGGCATCCGCTTTGATCCCGCAGAGCTACGCGCGCTCGGCGACGACATGTCCGAAACGGCCCGCACCCGGATGATGCAGGCGGCGTCCGCCTTGTGGGGCCTGACCTCCGAAGACGACGTTCGTGCCCGGGTCGCGGCGCTCGATACCGGGGCACCGCTTCCGCAAGAGACAATCATCGCCAATGCGCAGGCCGATACGGAGCGGCTGATCCAGGCCAGCGCGCGGCTGTTCCCCGACCTGCCGACGCAACAGGTCAACCTCTCCGTCTACCCGCCGGAGCAACGACAGGCGACGGCCGCCAGCTACCGGCCGGACTTCAGCGCCGGCTACAACGGAACCTATTCGCTCAATCCGGAAGAGGGTCGCTTCCTGCACGCCCGATCCAGCGAACAGGTCACCGCTCACGAGATCGCGCCGGGCCATCACAGCCAGGCCATGATGGGCGCTTTCTTCGGCGGGCTGGGCGAAGACGCCGCGCATCAGATCCTGACCATCGGCTTCAACAATGCCTTCGTCGAAGGCTGGGCGCACTACGCGGAGATCCTCGCCGCCGAGGAGGGACTGCTTCAGCACCCGGAAACCGAAATCGTTTTCTGGAGCGAATTTGGCGACACCATTCCGATTGCCGTTGACTTCAACACCGGCGTCGCCACAGCCGAGGAGACGGCGCGCCGCGCCCTCGCGCGACGTGGCACACCCGACGCAGACCTGTCCGCTGCGGACAATGTACTCAACTGGCTGGGCATCATGCCGGGGCAGATCGTCAGCTATGAACTCGGTGCCGATTTCTTCTACCGCCAACGCAACCGGGCCCGCGAGGCGCTCGGTGAGGATTTCGACTACCCGACCTTCCACCGCCTCGTACTGGAAGAGGGCTCCGTGCCGCTCTGGAGGATCGAGGAAAAGATCGACGCCTGGATCGACAACGCACGGTAAGAAAAAACCCCGCGGCGACGCTGCGGGGTTTTGACTTTCAGCGCTCGGGACGAGGCTAGCTTTCCCGCTCGACCATCATCGTCTTGATCTTGCCGATGGCTTCCGCCGGGTTCAGACCCTTCGGGCAGACCTGGGCACAGTTCATGATGGTGTGGCAGCGATAGAGCTTGAACGGATCATTGAGGTCATCCAGACGCTCACCGGTCGCCTCATCGCGGCTGTCCGCCAGCCAGCGATAGGCCTGCAGCAACGCGGCCGGACCCATGTATTTGTCGCCATTCCACCAATAGGACGGGCACGAGGTCGAGCACGAGGCGCACATGATGCACTCGTAGAGACCGTCGAGCTGTTCGCGGTCCTCCGGGCTCTGCTTCCATTCCTTCTCGGGGGCCGGCGTATCCGTCTTGAGATAGGGCTTCACCGCCGCATGCTGGGCGTAGAACTGGGTGAGGTCCGGAACCAGGTCGCGAACGACCGGCTGGTGCGGCAGCGGCGAGATGGTGATCGTCCCCCTGTACTCGTCAATGCCGGACGTACAGGCAATCGTGTTGCGCCCACCGATATTCATCGAGCAGGAGCCACACACGCCCTCGCGACAGGAACGACGGAAAGCCAGGGTGGAGTCGACATTGTTCTTGATCCAAAGGAGAGCATCGAGAACCATCGGTCCGCAATCATCCATGTCGACCTTGTAGGTGTCCCAGGACGGACCCTCGCCACTTTCCGGATCGTAGCGATAGACCCGGAAGGTGCGGGTGTTCTTGGCGCCGTCCGGCGTCTTGTGGGTCTTGCCCTTCTTGGGCTGGGAACCGCGGGGAAGCGTGAGCTGTACCATGATCGTTTTCCCTTAATAGACCCGAGCCTTGGGCTCGATATAGGCGATGTCGTTGGACATCGTGTAGGTGTGCACCGGGCGATAATCGATGGTGACCTTGCCGGTCTCATCGCACCAGGCGAGGGTGTGTTTCATCCACTCCTCGTCATTGCGTTCGGAGAAGTCCTCGCGGGCATGGGCGCCACGGCTTTCCTCACGATTGGCCGCGCCATTCACGGTGACCGCGGCCTGGCTCAGCAGGTTGTCCAGCTCGAGCGTCTCCATCAGATCCGTATTCCAGACCATGGTCCGGTCGGTGACGCCGATATCCGGCATGCCGGTATAGACCTGCTTGATCGCCTCGACGCCTTCCTTGAGGACATCGCCGGTCCGGAAGACCGCGCAGTTATTCTGCATGGAGCGTTGCATTTCCAGGCGAAGCTTGGCCGTCGGCGTGCCGCCGGACGCATTGCGATACTTGTCCAGGCGGTCGAGAGAGTTCTGGCCATCCGTCGCCTTGAGTTCCGGCTGGGTCGCACCCGCCGTCACCGTTTCGCCGACACGCAGACCCGCCGCGCGACCGAAGACAACGAGGTCGATCAGCGAGTTGGAACCGAGGCGGTTGGCACCATGAACGGAAACGCAAGCCGCTTCGCCGACTGCCATCAAGCCCGGCACCACAGCATCCGGGTCATCGCCCTTCTTGGTGAGAACCTCGCCATGATAATTCGTTGGGATGCCGCCCATATTGTAGTGAACCGTCGGCAGGACCGGGATCGGTTCCTTGGTGACATCGACACCCGCAAAGACACGCGCGCTCTCGGAGATACCCGGCAGACGCTCGGCCAGGATATCCGGGTCAAGATGATCCAGGTGAAGGTGGATGTGGTCACCATTGGCACCGACACCGCGACCCTCGCGGATTTCCATCGTCATGGACCGGGAAACAACGTCACGGGAAGCGAGATCCTTCGCGGAGGGCGCATAGCGCTCCATGAAGCGTTCGCCTTCGGAGTTCGTGAGATAGCCGCCTTCGCCACGCGCACCCTCGGTGATCAGGCAGCCGGCACCGTAAATGCCGGTCGGGTGGAATTGCACGAATTCCATGTCCTGCAGCGGCAGGCCCGCGCGAAGCACCATGGCATTGCCATCGCCGGTACAGGTGTGCGCCGAAGTAGCGGAGAAATAGGCGCGACCATAACCGCCCGTCGCCAGGATGACGGTCTGGGCGCGGAAACGGTGAAGCGTACCGTCATCCAGCTTCCAGGCTGTGATGCCACGGCAGGCACCATCCTCGTCCATGATCAGGTCGAGCGCAAAATACTCGATGAAGAACTCGGTCTCGTTGCGGACCGACTGGCCATAGAGCGTGTGCAGGATGGCGTGACCGGTCCGGTCCGCTGCCGCACAGGTCCGCTGGACCGGGCCCTCGCCGTAATTGCGCGTCATGCCGCCAAAGGCGCGCTGGTAGATCTTGCCATCTTCCGTACGGGAGAAGGGCACGCCCCAGTGCTCAAGCTCGTACACGGCTTCCGGCGCGTTGCGGCAGAGATATTCGATGGCGTCCTGATCGCCCAGCCAGTCCGACCCCTTGACGGTGTCGTACATGTGCCAGCGCCAGTCATCCTGGCCCATATTGCCGAGCGAGGCGGAGATCCCGCCCTGGGCCGCAACCGTGTGCGAACGCGTCGGGAAGACTTTCGTGATGCAGGCGGTTTTCAGACCGGCCTGCGAAGCACCGAGTGCCGCGCGCAGACCCGAACCGCCGGCGCCGACAACGACCACGTCATAGGTGTGATCGATCCATTTGTATTCAGCCATGGGAAGTATCCGTTAAAGCGCGATCTTGAGGAGCGAGAAGGCCGCCGCGAGCCAGAGGCCCGCCGTGATGAGCGTGTTGGCGATCAGCAGGGCCGCCTTCGTACCCGGTTTATGGATGTAGTCCTCGATCACGACCTGCAAACCCAGTCGCATGTGATAGAAGGCCGCCGTGAGTGTCAGCAGGGTGACGATGGCCCCGGCCGGTGAGGCCAGGAAGTCCCGGGTCATCTGCGGGTCCGGCGCACCGGACGTCGCCAGCATCCAGACAAAGACGGGGACCAGAAGGAACATGGCCACGGAGGAGACGCGGTGGGCGATCCAGTGACCGGCCGCGTGGCCGGACGCGCCGAGACCGCGAACCTTTGAAGTCGGAGTGCGATAATCCGTCATGATCAATTCCCCAGATTAAGCCAGAGCAGCGCGGTTGGGATAACAGCGCCGATCATGATGAGAATGGAACGCTGGTTCGATCCCTTCGGGCTGAAACCCTTGCCCATGTCCCAGATCAGGTGACGCAGGCCGTTCAGCCAGTGATAGCTCACCGAATAGGTGAGGGCGATGAGACCGAAACGGGTCACCCAGGCCATCGTGCCCTCGAACAGAAACGCCACGGAGCCTTCAGCCCCGGTCGCCAGAAGGATCAGCCAGACGGCAATGGCGACCGCCCCGACCGAATTGGCAACGCCTGTAGCGCGATGGAGGATGGAAGACGCCATGGTCGCGTGCCAGCGCCAGACCTGAAGGTGCGGCGACATGGGACGCGGATCGGACCAATCGGAAGCCATAAGGCACCCTTTCCTTCTGAACCCCCGGACAGGATGTCCGGCTGGGGTTGGTGATGTTCCGCGGGGCGGACGCGACAGCCCTGACGCGCCCGATAGACTTGCTGAGTCGGCACAATAGGCCGCTAAGTGTCAGGGTCAACGCGAGCCTAGGAAGCCCGCTGACAAGTTCCCGACATGTTTTATTTTTTGGTCACCCGGTTGCGATTGGTTCGCACACGCTTGGCCTTCGGCGCGGCGCGCCCTAGCTTTGTCCGCAAAGGGAGATCGAAATGTCCAAAACACCCATGACCGCCGTCGTCACCGGAGCCTCGACCGGGATCGGACATGCCTGTGTGGAAAGACTGACCCAGGAGGGTTGGCACGTCTTCGCAGCGGTCCGCAAACAGGCGGATGCCGACAGGCTCACCGGCGAATTCGGCGATGCGGTGACGCCCCTACTCATGGACGTCACCGACCAGCCCGCCATCGACGCGGCCGCGACCAAGGTGCGCGAAGCGCTGGGCGGTCGGACACTCAACGGTCTGGTCAACAATGCTGGCATTGCGGTCGCGGGGCCCCTGCTGGAACTTCCCATTGAGGAGTTCGAGCGCCAGATGGCTGTGAATGTCACGGGTCAGGTCCGCGTCACCCAGGCTTTCGGCCCCCTGCTTGGCGCCGATCTGGATCTCGAGGGGCCGCCGGGCCGGATCGTCATGATGTCGTCCATGGCTGGTGAGATGGGGGCGCCATTCCTGGCGCCCTACGCTGCGTCCAAACATGCCATCGAAGGCCTGACGAAATCCCTGCGCCGGGAGCTGAACGTGTTCGGCATCCAGGTCATCGTGATCGGACCGGGCGCAGTGGCGACGCCGATCTGGGACAAGTCCGACGAGGTGGATGTCTCGACCTACGAAACGTCTGTCTTCTACAAGTCGCTGGTGCGCCTGCGCAATTTCATGTCGAAGTCGGGCCCGGAAGGTTTCCCGCCGGCGAAGATCGCGGACCGGGTCTTCAAGGCCTTCACCGAGGCGAAGCCGCGCTTCCGCTACGCCATCGTGCCCCAGCGCTTCACCAACTGGTCCCTGCCTCGCATGCTGCCCGCCCGAAAGGTCGACGAGATCGTTACCAAACGGCTGGGCCTCGACCGTCTCCGGCCCTAGGCCTGCTTGCTCCCACCGCCGGACCGGTACAGACTGGATCCAACTTGTGAATTTGACGCCCCGACGAGGGCGATGGGGAAACATCATGTCCATGCAAACCATGTCCAACAGCGTCTGGCGCACCAGCGCCCTGATCCTTGCCGCCTCCGTCACGCTGGCTGCGTGTGAACAGGCGACCTCGCCATCCGCGGGCTCCCCGTCTGCGGAATCCACTCCGGCACCCGCCAGCACACCGGCCCCCGAAACCGCTGCGGACGCCGAGGCTTCTGCCGCTTTCGCCTCGCTGATCGAGGACTACGAAGCCTTCCGTCTGGCCAATAATTCCGGCGCCCGGGCCCGCCAGGGCGACCTGGAAGCCATGGGCACTTGGGATGATATCTCGCGCGATGCCCAGGCCCCGCAGGCTGAAGCGCGCGCCGCATTCCTGGAGCGCCTGCAGGCCATCGAGAGCGCCGATCTCAGCCGCAATGACCAGGTATCCTATTCGGTGCTGGAATACCTTCTGAGCTTCCAGGTCGAGCTCTCCCAGTTCGACACATCGCGCATCCCCTTCCTGTCCGATAGCGGCTTCTTCTTCGCCCCGTCCTACGCTGCCAGCGGGGCGCGTCCGCGCTCCATCGCCGAGGGCGAGGCCTGGATCCGCCGCCTCAACGGAATTCCCGGTTATTTCGATCAAAACATCACCTGGATGCGCGACGGTCTGGAGACCGGCTTCACCCAACCACGCATTATCGTCGATGGCGCGATTTCCCAGCTGGAAGGCCTGTCCGATCCGGACACGCTGCGCTCCATCCTGCTCGCCCCGATCGAGGGCATGCCGCAGACACTCAATGCCGAGGAACGCGCCCGCCTGATGGGCGAGGCGACCACGGCGATCGACACGGTTGTCCTGCCCGCCTATGCCGACCTGCTGACCTTCTTCCGCGATGAGTATCGTCCGGGTTCCCGCGACTCCATCGGCATTTCCGAAGTGCCGGGCGGTCGCGAATACTACCAGTCCCTCGTGCGCTACCACACGACGCTGGACACCTCGCCGGAGGAGGTCCACCAGCGCGGCCTGAACGAGGTCGCCCGCATCCGCGCCGAGATGGAAGACGTCATAGCGCAGACCGGGTTTGAGGGCACGTTCGCGGAATTCCTCGACTTCCTGCGCACCGACCCGCAATTCTACGCCGAATCCGAAGAAGAACTGCTGATGCATGCCGCCTGGATCGCCAAACGCGCCGACGACGCCATGCCGCGCTTTTTCGGCCACCTGCCGCGCCTCTCCTACGGCGTACGTCCGGTTCCGGCGACCATGGCCCCGACCTATACGACCGGGCGGTACTGGCCCGGCAATATCGAGCGCGGTGTCGCCGGTGGCTATATGGTCAACACCTACAATCTCCCCCAGCGTCCGCTTTATGTGTTGCCGGCCCTGACCGTGCATGAGGCTGTGCCGGGTCACCACCATCAGGGGGCTATCGCGCAGGAGCTGGAAGACGTTCCTGCCTTCCGTCGCCAGACCTATATCACCGCGTTCGGGGAAGGCTGGGGCCTCTACACCGAGAACCTCGCGATCGACATGGGGCTCTACCGCACGCCCTACGAGGACTTCGGCCGGCTGACCTATGAAATGTGGCGCGCCTGCCGTCTCGTCGTGGATACCGGCATGCACTACATGGGCTGGAGCCGCGAACAGGCCGAGGCCTGCCTGCTGGAGAACTCCGCTCTGGCGCCGCACAATGTGCGCACCGAAGTGCTGCGCTACATCGCCTGGCCGGGTCAGGCCCTGGCCTACAAGACCGGCGAACTTCTGATGCGCGATCTGCGCGCCGAAGCGGAAGAACGCCTGGGCGAGCATTTCGACATCCGCGCCTTCCACGACACGCTTCTGGAAGACGGCGCCATGCCGCTCTCCGCTCTCGAAGCCAAGATGCACGACTGGATCGCGGAACAGGAAGCGGCGGTCGCAGACTAGGCCAGGCGAAGAGGAGGCGCCCCCATGCTCTTCGCCCTGACAGACTTCCTCGTCGTGATCGGCGTCGTAATTGCGGTCTGGCGGATCCGAGGGACGCGGGACCGCCTCAGCCATGCCGACACAACAACCGGGCTGGCGCTGTTCGCGCTGGCCGCGCTGGTGGGCAGCATTCGCTTCCTGTCCGACCAGGTCGAGGGGCTACAGGATGCCCACAGCCTCGCCAGTAGCACGGCTGCGATTTTGGGAACGCCCCTGCTCGCCCTCGGAACATCGCGAAGCCTGCACGTTCTGACCCGCCGGTCTCCGGCCTATTACGGGGTTGTCGGCGCTCTGCTCTTGCTGGGCTTTCTCGGCATGCTTGGCGTCACCGACCTGCAACTCATCGCCAGCCTTTCGGCTCTGTTCGCCATCGTCAGCAGCGGCTACGCGCTTTACCGGAGACGCCCGGGCGCCACGCTCTGGCTCGCCAGCTGGCTGCTGCTCCTCTTCGCCAGCCTCGCCATCGGAGGCAGCCGTGAAGTGACGACCCTCGGCATCGCCCACTGGCACATCTACCATGCCCTCCTCGGCGTCTGGGCCGTCCTCGTGGGAGAGGCCGTCCGGGCCTGCACTTCCCACAACGCTTGACTTTCCCCGCCCTCTTCCCCTTATCCACAAGCCATGAGCGCGCCCGACGACAATCCGGCCGCATCCGGAGCCGATACGCCGTCGACGCGTGCCCCCGATCCGGAAGAGGGCCTCGAAATCATGACTTTCGGCTGCCGCCTGAACGGGTGGGAGAGCGAAGTCATGCGCAAGCATGCGCGCGAGGCAGGCCTGACCAATGCCATCCTGGTCAATACCTGCGCCGTGACGAATGAAGCCGTTCGCCAGGCCCGGCAGCAAATCCGCCGCGCACGCCGCGAGAACCCGGATGCGAAGATCATCGTCACCGGCTGCGCCGCCCAGGTCGACCCCGAGATGTTCGCCAAAATGGACGAAGTCGACCGGGTCATCGGCAATGACGAAAAGCTCAAGGCAGAGACCTTCCAGCCGCTCTCGCTTCTGGGGGGAACCGAGAAAGTCCGCGTCAACGACATCATGAGTGTGCGTGAAACCGCCGGTCATCTGGTCGAGGGCATGGAGGGCCGTGCCCGCGCCTATGTCCAGGTCCAGAATGGCTGCGACCATCGCTGTACCTTCTGCATCATCCCCTTCGGTCGCGGCAATTCGAGGTCGGTCCCGGCGGGTGAGGTCGTCGACCAGATCAAGACGCTGGTGGATCACGGGCATAGCGAAGTCGTGCTAACAGGCGTTGATCTGACATCCTGGGGGGCTGACCTGCCCGGCGAGCCGCAACTGGGTCGCCTGGTCCAGGCCATCCTGAAACAGGTGCCGGACCTGCCGCGTCTGCGTCTTTCCTCCATCGATGCCATCGAGATCGACGACTCGCTGTTTGACGCCATCACCGGAGAGGTGCGCGTGGCGCCCTATCTCCATCTCTCCCTCCAGGCTGGGGACGACATGATCCTGAAGCGCATGAAGCGTCGCCATCTGCGTGACGACGCCATCGCTCTGACCCGTCGTCTCAAGGCCGCGCGTCCCGAGATTGCTTTTGGCGCGGACCTGATTGCCGGCTTCCCGACGGAAACGGACGCCATGTTCGAGAACTCCCTGCGGCTCGTCGATGAGTGCCAGCTGGCCTTCCTGCATGTCTTCCCCTTCTCGCCACGCCCCGGCACGCCGGCGGCGCGCATGCCGCAACTTGACCGTGGCCTGATCAAGGCGCGCGCCAATCGTCTCCGCGCCAAAGCCGACGACGCCCTGTCGCGGCATCTGGACACGATGATCGGCCGGGTCGAGGGCGCCTTGATGGAGCGCCACGGTCTGGCCCGTGCTGCGAACTTTACCGCCATCCGGCTTCCCGAGGACAGCGCACCTCGCCCGGGGGCGCTTGTAAATATTGACGTATCAGGCCATGACGGTCGGGAACTCCAGGGGGTCCTCACGTCATGAGCGAGAATAAGCCGGGCTTCTTTTCACGGCTCGCCTCCGGGCTGAAGCGCACGTCGTCCAAGCTCTCCGAGTCCGTCACCGCCATCTTCACCAAGCGGAAGCTGGATTCGGCAGCCCTTGAAGAGCTTGAGGACACGCTGATCGCGGCGGATCTCGGCGCCAGCGCGGCCCTGCGCGTCACTGATCGCCTGGCGAAGGACCGGTTCGACAAGGAAGTTTCGGACGAGGAAGTCCGGGAAGCCCTTGCCGATGTTGTCGCCGAAACCCTGGCACCGCTGGAACGCCCGCTGGCGCTCGACGGGGCAACGCCGCGCGTCGTGCTCTTCGTCGGCGTCAATGGATCGGGCAAGACAACCACGCTCGGCAAGATCGCCGTCAAACTGAAACGCGAGGGCCGCAACCCGGTCCTCGTCGCGGGCGACACCTTCCGCGCCGCAGCCATCGAACAGGTCTCCGTCTGGGGCGAACGCGCCAAGGCTCCGGTGGTCAAGCGCGAGATTGGCTCTGACGCGGCCGGGCTCGCCTTCGACGCTCTGGAGCAAGCCGGTCGCGACGGTCATGACGTGGTGCTGATCGACACGGCCGGACGCCTCCAGAACAAGGCGGAGCTGATGGAAGAGCTCCGGAAAATCGTCCGGGTCATCCGCAAGAAAATCCCCGATGCACCGCACGAAGTCCTGCTCGTGCTGGACGGCACGGTCGGCTCCAACGCGGTGTCGCAGGCAGAGGCCTTCCTGGAGGCTGCCGATGTCACCGGCGTCATCATGACCAAGCTCGACGGAACCGCGAAGGGCGGTGCGCTCGTCCAGGTCGCCGAGAAATTCCAGCTGCCGATCCACTATATCGGCATCGGCGAGGGAGAGGCTGATCTCCAGCCCTTCGACGGCAAGGCCTTCGCCCGCGCGCTCGCCGGTCTGGACGGCTAGTTGGAGACGCTGCTTCCCCTCGCATCACTCGCCATGCTCGGCTCGGCGGTAGCGCATGCGGTCATGGGAATGCTGACCAAGCGCGCCGACGACCGACTCGCCTTCCGCGCCGTGCTGATGGCGACCAGCGCCATCCTCTACCTGCCATTTATCCTCACCCAACCGCTCCCGCCCTGGGAGGTCTGGCGCTTCCTGCTGATGGGCGCGGTCATCCACTGGGCCTTCCAGATGGCGATGATCGCCGCTTTCGAACGGGGCGATATGAGCCTCGTCTACCCGGTCATGCGAGGCGGCGCACCGGCCCTGGCGGCAATCACCGCGCTGATTTTCCTTGGCGAGACCCTGTCGATCGGCGAAATAGCCGGCCTCGTCATCGCATCGGGAGCCGTTCTGGGCTTTGGCTGGCCGGAGAAAGGCGGTGCGCCGAAACTCGCGGCGCTTGGTTTTGCTCTCCTCGCAGCCACCGCGATCTCGCTCTACACGGTCAATGACGCCGCCGGTGTCCGGGCTTCCGGAAACCCGCTCCTGTATGCAGGCTGGTTCTCTCTGATCAGCGCCATCCCGATCGTTGGCACGGCTCTGGTGCGTCGCGGTCGGCGCCTTCCCGGCCTGATGCGCCAGGAACTGAAATGGGGTGTCGTGGCGTCAATCTTCGGTGCCGTCTCCTACGGTGCCGCGCTCTATGCCTACGCAATGGCCAGCGTCGGTCCGATGTCTGCCCTGCGGGAAACCTCGGTCGTGTTCGGTGCCATTCTCGCGGCACTGGTACTGAAAGAACCCTTCGGGCGGCGGCGGATAGCCCTTGCAATCCTTCTCGCTGCCGGGCTCGTATTAATGCGTATGATGTCATCCTGAGCGGAGAAGCGATCCCCGTGCCCCAAAGCCAGTCTACTTCCGAACAATCTTCCCGCCTCCTGATCGATGCCGGCCCGATCGGGGCCTGGATCATCGTCTACAATATCGCCCGCAATGTGATGCCGGATCAGGCGATCTATATCGGTACCGCCGTCTACATGGTGGCCGCCGTGATCGCGCTCTTCTTCTCCATTCGTCTTGAGAAGCGCGTCCCGCCCATGCTGGTGATGACGACGATTATCGTACTCGGCTTCGGCGCGATGGGGATATATCTCCAGGATCCGATCTTCATTTACATGAAGCCGACCATCATCAATCTCTTCCTGTCGACGTTGATCCTCGGATCCATGGCCTTCGGAACCAATGTCTGGAAGATTTTCTTCTCCCACGTTTTCGAGCTCCCGGAGAGAGCGTGGACGCTCTTCGCGATCCGGTGGGCGCTTTGGTTCCAGTTCCTGGCCTTCCTGAACGAGCTGATGTGGCGCCACATCACCGATGCGACCGTGCCGGCCAGCGCCCGCTGGTTCGAGGGGCTGGAGCTCACCGAGGGCTTCTGGGCCAACGCCAAGCTCGGCGTGATGGTTCTGTCCATGATCTTCATGGCCGTCCAGATTCCGACCTTGATGAAATACCAGGGCCAGAGGGACGACGAGACCGAAAGCTAGAGTCATAAATCCGTGTTCGGACAATTGTCATTTCTGCGTTATAAATCCGCACTATGATCATTGTCGGGGCGTGGGGAGCTTGAGTCATGTCACGTGAAAAGCCTGATCCATCCGGCTTCGATCTTGCGGAGTCACCGGGACATCTCCTGCACCGCGCCCAGCAATTCGCCGCGGAACGCTTTTCCAAGTCGACGACCGGCGCCAAGCTGACCCAGCGCCAGTTCGCGGTCCTGCATGCCACTGCCAAACAGGAAGGCCTGACCCAGACCGATCTGGTCAAGGCGACCGGTATTGATCGCTCCACACTGGCCGAACTCGTCGCCCGCATGGTCAAGAACGGCCTGCTCGAGCGCGAGAAGCTTCCCGATGATGCCCGCGCCAATGCCGTCCACCTCACGGAACAGGGCCGCGCCTTGCTGGAGGTCGTGACCCTCGGCGCCATGGAGGCCGACGCCGCCATCCTGTCCTCGCTGCCCAAGAACAAGCGGGCCAGCTTCCTTGAAACCCTGCGCCGGATCGCCCTGACCCTCGAAAAGGGTGAGGAGGACGCCAAGAAGGCGAAGGACAAGGAAAAAGAGAAGAAGAAGAAGGCCAAGAAGAAGGCCAAGGAAAAGGCGAAAGCCAAGGCCAAGAAAGCCGCCAAGAAAGCGGCGAAGAAGGCCGCGAAGAAGGCCGGTCCAGACACGGTCGCGGCCGAATAATCCATGCCGCTCCTCCGTCACGCCCTGACCGCACTGGCGCTCAGTGTCTCCCTTTCAATCGCGTTCTATGCGCTGTTCGGCGTCTTCGTCATGCCCGGCTTTGTGATCATGTCGCTCGCCGCCGCGGCAGTCGGCCTTGCTGTCGGATGGTTCATGGGAAAACGCCTCTGGCTGACCGCACTCGTCACCCTCGTCGTCCGGGTCGGCATTTTCTGGATCGCCACCGGCGGCGATACGCCCATTCCCTGCGGCTAGCGAGCGCGACGGTATTCGCGCTCCAGGATCGGATAGACCCGATTTCGCAGCACCACGACGTCCATCGGCCCGTCCATCCGGGCCAGAACCTCGCCGTCCGCCGACAGGATAAACGTGGTCGGGAATTGCTCGACCTCGAGAGCACGAGCGGACTGTCCCTCAACGTCCCGCATGACCGCCGCAAAGGGGTTGCCACGCTCTTCCAGATAGGTCCGGCTTCGGCTTGCCAGCTCGTCCGCACTGATTCCGTAGATCGGTATGCCTTCATCGCGCAGGGCCTGCAGAAGAATATGCTCGCCCTGGCAGTCCGCACAATCAGCCCCCCAGACATGCAGCAAGGCCGGACGGCCGGTGGCCAGGGATTCCCAGCCCGGCAGACCGTCAATGGTCTGCAGGGTCAGGGTCGGCAAGGGCTCCCGCGGCGCGTTTGCCAGCTGATAATAGCGCCAGCCCAGACCACCGATCAGACCCGCAATCGCCAGAATGGCGATCCAGTGTACGAGACGCATTACCCCTCATCCTCTTCCAGTTCGCGCAGTCGGGCCCCCGCCCCGGCGCGTTCCAGAAGAGCGAAGACGATCAGGCCGCCAATGGCAAGAAGAGATCCGCCCCAGGCACCCCAGACAAAGGGCGCATACCCGCCCATGGAGAGAAACTCGCTCATGCGCGACCCTCCCGTTCACGACGGGTCTGGATGGCCCGGACCCGCTGGATAAGCGTGCGCGACCGCAGGCGGTAGAAGACCAGCCAGGCCGCCAGGAAGGTGTACCCCAGGGCCATCAGGGCGAGCGGCCAGAGCATGGATCCGCTGATCGCCGATTCCACCAGCACCCGCTCGACCTGTCCCGTCACCGGGTCCATCCGCTCGGTATTGAACTCGATCGACGCGCCCTGATGCAGGCTCGACCACCATTCAACAGAATACTTCACGATAACCAGGTTGATCACCCCGGCCATGGCCAGGATGGACGCCATCCGGGCCGCCTGGTTGCGGTCCTCAATGGCGCCACGCAGCGCGATATAGCCCAGATAAATCAGCAGCAGGACGAGCACGGAGGTCATTCGCGCATCCCATTCCCACCAGGTCCCCCACATCGGCTTGCCCCAGAGCGAGCCGGTCAGCAGGGCCAGGGCCGTGAAGATGGCCCCGATCGGCGCCATCACCTCTGCAGCCGCGTCGGCAAGGGAATGTCGCCAGACAAAGAAGACCAGGCTCGCCACCGCCATCGCCAGATAGATCGCCAGGGCCATGTAGGCCGCCGGGACGTGGACATACATGATCCGCACCGTCTCACCCTGCTGGTAATCCGGCGGGGACGCGAAGAAGGACATGTAGACACCCGCCAGCAGCAGCAGGCCAGCGATCACGCCGCAGACCGGAATGGCGTACCGGGCGAGCACATCAAAACGCTGCGGGTTGGAAAAATAGGACAGCATGTGGACGGATTACTTCGCCCGCCCGCCTTCGGCAACTGCCGGTGTGTCGCAGGCAGATCGAGCACCAGAACCTCCAGTCGCGATTGCGCTGGAGTAGGAGGGCATGCGGGAGGCCGGACGGGCCTGTTTGGATTTAGAGTGTGAGTGGCTCGACAAGCCTCCCGCACGCGGAGATTTCCCGGACGCTCTCGCCCCCGTTTCCAGGTCTGGCGGTATCCCGGTCGGGCGTGAAGTGCCGTTCGACCAACCAGACAGCCCCGCCGGAAATGCATCACGTCACCAATGCACCGCGGACAGGCTCCGCACATCCATGTCCGCGAATGACGGAGCTCACGCCTCCCATGACATGGATCGTCGTGGAGCATGCCTGCGACCGGTGAGACGGGGATAGCGCAGGCGCTATCCACGCTAGAGCGAAGCGCGGGAGGGCTGTACGCCCTCTGTCTCACCCCAGGCGCGCCCGCATCGCGGCGGCGATCCCGAAGGGTGTGAGCGCCATAGTTCCCAGCGACACCGCACAGGTCAGCAATAGCGTCGCGACGGCACGGTCCATCTCGCCATCCAGTGCGGCGCGTCCGGCGCCTGCGGCGAAAACCAGGACCGGGACCATCAAGGGGATGGCGATTAGCGAAATCAGCAGACCACCGCGCTTCACCCCGGCGGACAGGGCCCCGGCGAAACCCGCGATCAAGGACAGGGCCGGAATGGCGACCAGTAGCGCAAGACCCGTGATCAAGGCCTGAGCCGGGTCGAGCCCGTACATCATCGCCCCCAGCGTTCCGATCAGGGGCAAGGCCCACAGCGTCGCGGCGGCTTGTCCAAGGACTTTGACGAGCGCGATCAGCGGCAGGCTGGCCGGGATCAGCGCATAGAGCTCCAGGGTCCCGTCCGCGACATCCTCGGTGAAGAGGCGCTCCGCAGCCTGCAGCACGGAGAGCAGGGCGGCGATTGCCATCAGACCCGGCGCGATCGCCCGCAGGGTCGCGTCCTCCGGACCGATCGCAAGCGGCCCCAGCGTGATGCAGGCCAGGAAGAAGGCGGTCGGCCCGGCGGCTCCACCACCCCCGGCCCAGGCGAGGCGAGCCTCGCGGGAAAACAGGCTGACCAGCGCGCTCATCGCCCCAGCTCCAGCGTTTTGGCCGACGGCCAGTCGAGCGTCTGGTGGGTCGCCGCGACCACCATGCCGCCACGACCGCGATGCCAGGCCACCAGCCGCGCGAGACAAGCGCGCCCGTCACCATCGAGGGGGCCCGCCGGTTCATCCAGCAGCCAGATCGGGCGATTGGCGAGGGCGACCCGCGCCATGCCGGCGCGGCGCTGCTGCCCCCGCGAGAGCCGCCCCGCGGGCCGGTCGATCAGATGGCCGATCTCAAGCATTTTCAGAACGGGCATGATCGCCTTGCTGGACTGGCCCGACTGTCGGCACCAGAAACGCAAAGCCTGGCGCAGCGTCTCATTCGGCTTCAGCCCGTCACTATGACCAAGCCAGGACACCGTATCCTCCGCATGCCCGCCGCAATCGATTTCACCGGCGTCCGGACGCACGAAACCGGCAATCGCGCGTAAAAGCGTGGTCTTGCCTGCCCCGTTGGCTCCAACCAGAAAGACCGCATCTCCAGAGGACAAGTCCAGCTCCAGCGCCTCACACAGACGCACCTCGCCACGCGACAGGGCGAGATCCCGTACGGTCAGATCGAGGGGCGGGAATTCCGGCCAATCATCGGAAAGAAGTGCGGATTCAGTCATTGGCGGCATGTCGCCCGAACAACATCACCGCGTCAACGCGCAGTGTATGCATTGCTCCCCAAGTTCTGTGCGGCTAAAACGCGCGCAATCGGTCACGACCGAATCCGCCTTTGCCGACGGATGCGCCCGTTTCCCTCCCCGGAAACACGATCATGGCGCCGCCCAATCTAACACTCGCCAGCCGCGTTCGCGGCCCTGGCCCTGATTTGGACAACGAGGAACAGACATGGCTTCTTTGGATAGTTTTTCCTGTAAAAGCACCCTCACCGCGGCAGGTGAAACCTACACGTATTATGACCTGAAAGTCGCCGAAGCGAACGGCCTGGCCGGCGTGTCCCGCCTGCCCGCATCGCTGAAGGTTCTCCTTGAGAACCTGCTCCGCTTCGAAGACGGCAAGACGGTCACCAAGGCTGATATCGAGGCGATGGCCGCCTGGCTGACCACGCGCACCTCCACGCACGAGATCGCCTACCGTCCGGCCCGCGTGGTCATGCAGGACTTCACCGGCGTTCCGGCCGTTGTGGACCTCGCCGCCATGCGCGATGCCGCTGGCAAGCTCGGCGCCGACCCGCAGCGCATCAACCCGCAAGTCCCGGTCGACCTGGTCATCGACCACTCCGTCATGGTCGATAATTTCGGCGGCGCGGACAGCTTCAAGAAGAACGTCGAGCGCGAGTATGAGCGCAATGGCGAGCGCTACAAATTCCTCAAATGGGGCGCCAAGGCGTTTGACAATTTCCGCGTCGTCCCGCCGGGCACGGGCATCATTCACCAGGTCAATTTGGAGAACCTCGCCCAGGCCGTCTGGACCCGCGACGAAGACGGCGAAACCGTCGCCTATCCGGACACTTGTGTCGGTACGGATAGCCACACCACGATGATCAACGGCCTGGCCGTTCTCGGCTGGGGCGTCGGCGGTATCGAGGCCGAGGCGGCCATGCTCGGCCAGCCGGTCTCCATGCTGATCCCGGAAGTCATCGGCTTCGAGCTGACCGGCAAGATGCCGGAAGGCGCCACCGCGACCGACCTCGTCCTGAAGATCGTCGAGATGCTCCGCGCCCGCGGCGTGGTCGGCAAGTTCGTCGAATTCTACGGTGCCGGCCTGGACACCCTCTCCCTCGAGGATGAGGCGACGATTGCCAACATGGCCCCGGAATACGGCGCGACCTGCGGCTTCTTCCCAGTGGATAACGAAACCCTCGCCTTCCTGACCGCGACCGGCCGCGACGACAAGCGCGTTGCCCTCGTCGAAGCCTATTCCAAGGCCCAGGGCATGTTCCGTCCGGACTACGAGGCTGACCCGGTCTTCACCGACACGCTGCACCTCGACATGTCCACCATCGTCCCGGCCGTTTCCGGTCCGAAGCGTCCGCAGGACTGGATCGCGCTCAGCGATGCCGCCAAGGGCTTCGACAAGACGATGGAGAAGGAATACGGCAAGGGTGACGAGCTCGGCAAATCCGCACCGGTCGCCGGTGAGGACTTCGCCTTCACCAATGGCGATGTCGCCATTGCGGCCATCACCTCCTGTACCAATACCTCCAACCCGTCCGTCCTGCTGGGCGCCGGCATCCTGGCACGCAATGCCGTGGCCAAGGGCCTGACGACCAAACCGTGGGTGAAAACCTCCCTCGCGCCGGGTTCCCAGGTCGTGACGGATTATCTGGAAAAGGCCGGCCTGCAGGACGATCTCGACGCCCTCGGCTTCAACCTCGTTGGCTATGGTTGCACGACCTGTATCGGCAACTCCGGTCCGCTTCCGCCGGCGATCTCCAAGACCATCAACGAGAACGATCTCGTCGCCACGTCTGTCCTCTCCGGCAACCGCAACTTCGAAGGCCGGATCAGCCCGGACGTCCGCGCCAACTATCTGGCCTCCCCGCCGCTCGTCGTCGCCTACGCGATCGCCGGCACGATGACGACGGACCTCACGACCGAGCCGCTCGGCCAGGACAAGGACGGCAATGACGTCTTCCTGAAGGATATCTGGCCGACCTCCGCCGAGATTTCTGATGCGATCCGCACCGCGGTGACGCCGGAAATGTTTGCGACGCGCTATGCGGACGTGTTCAAGGGCGATGAGGCCTGGGGCAATATCGAGGTTTCCGGCGGCCTGACCTACGCCTGGGATCACACCTCCACCTATGTCCAGAACCCGCCCTATTTCGAAGGCATGACGATGGACCCGGAAGCTCCGGGCGATGTCATCAACGCCAAGATCATGGGTCTGTTCGGCGACTCCATCACCACCGACCACATCTCTCCGGCCGGCTCCATCAAGGCGGACAGCCCGGCGGGTCGCTACCTGCAGGAACGCCAGGTTCCGGTCATGGAGTTCAACTCCTACGGCTCGCGTCGCGGCAATCACGAAGTGATGATGCGCGGCACCTTCGCCAACATCCGCATCAAGAACAAGATGCTGGACGGCATTGAAGGCGGCTTCACCCTCAAGGACGGCGAGCAGGTCGACATCTACGACGCCTGCATGGCCTACCAGGCCGAGGGCACCCCGCTCGTCGTCTTCGGTGGCAAGGAATACGGTACGGGTTCCTCCCGTGACTGGGCTGCGAAAGGCACGCGCCTGCTGGGCGTCAAGGCTGTCATCGCCGAGAGTTTCGAGCGTATCCACCGCTCCAACCTGATCGGTATGGGCGTCCTGCCGCTGCAGTTCGAGGACGGTGTGTCCTGGGAAAGCCTCGGCATGACCGGTGACGAGACCGTCACCATCAAGGGTGTTGCCGAACTGGAACCGCGGGCTTCCATGTCCGTGGAAATCACCTTCCCGGACGGCACGGTGAAATCCGCTCCGGTCCGCGCCCGTATCGATACGGAGAACGAGCTGGATTACTTCCGCGATGGCGGCATCCTGCACTACGTTCTGCGCAACCTCGCGCGCGGCTAGACCAGACCCGGCTTTCCCGCCTCGTCACAGCCAAGTGATTGGCAAGGCGAGGCGGGACAGCTTATCTAGGTCGCATGCGAATTCTGGCGTCTTTCCTGACTGCACTGTTCCTGACCGGGCTTGCCCAGGCGCAGGAGGACGAAACACGCCCGGTGCTTGTCGAGCTGTTCACCAGCCAGGGCTGCAATATCTGCCCCGAAGCCAACCGCTATCTGGGCGAGCTGGATCTCGACGACAACGTCTTCGTGCTCGCCTTCGCGGTGTCGTACTGGGACATGTATGGCTGGGCCGATACCTATGCCCGCCCCGAATACGTCCACCGTCAGCGCACCTATCTGCCGCGCCTCGACGTGCCGCGCCTCTACACGCCGCATTTCGTAATCGACGGCCTGATCGATGCACCGGGCTGGAACCAGGACAAGGTCTATGACGCAGTCGCCGAACGCCTTTCAGCCATGCCAGACGAGCTCGACCTGTCGATTTCAGACGGTCCGTTCGGGTCCTACGTGGTTGAACTCGATGGAGACGCGCCGGAAGAGGCGCTGGACATCTGGCTGGTCGGCTATGCGCCCGGCTGGGCCAGTGTCTCCATCGAAGCCGGTGAGAATGCCGGCATGGACATGCTCCACTACAACATGGTCAAAAGCCTGACCTATCTGGGTCAGTGGACGGGCGGCGAGGCCGAGTTCGCCGGCGAAAGCTTCCGCCGCTACTCGACCGTCGTCATCGCCCAGGGCGCCAATGGCGGCCCCGTCTATGGCTTCGCCCAGGCCGACTAGCGCGGCGCGCGCTTGGCGAGAATACGCTGTAGCGTGCGTCGGTGCATGTTCAGGCGGCGCGCGGTTTCCGAGACGTTGTGATCGCAGAGTTCGAACACACGCTGGATATGCTCCCAGCGCACGCGGTCTGCGGACATCGGATTTTCCGGCGGCTCGGGCTTGTCATCCGGGTGCGCCAGCAGCGCCTTGACGATGTCGTCCGCATCCGCTGGCTTGGACAGGTAGTCGACCGCCCCGGCCTTCACGGCCGCGACCGCCGTTGCGATATTCCCGTAGCCCGTCAGCATGACGACCCGGCAGTCCGGACGCGAGGCGTGCAGCGCCTTGGTCACTTCCAGACCGTCACCGTCCTCGAGACGCAGATCGAGCACCGCAAAGGCCGGCGGGTTGGAGCGGGCGATCTCGCGCGCCTCATCCACGGTCCCCACAGCCGAAACTATAAAGCCCCGGCCCGTCATGGCGCGGCCGAGACGCGTCCGGAAGGGCGCATCATCGTCCAGGATGAGGAGGGTCTTGTCTTCAGGAAGCTCGTATTCGATCTCGCTCACGCGACTATCCTTTCTTGGTCATTGCCCTGTCTTAGCGGACAAGTGCGCCGGCCTCTACCCGCTCGCGCGGCCAACGCACACGAACCACAGCGCCGCCCTGCGCCCCCGCGTTCACGAAAGCGACCTGGCCGCCGGTTTTCTCGATCATGGTCTTGGCGATAAAGACGCCCAGACCCAGCCCGCCCTGGCCGGGCGTGCCCTGGCGGGTCGTCACATAGGGTTCGCCGATTTTCGCAAGGATATCCTGGGAGAAGCCTGGTCCGTCATCCTCGATGGACACCATGAGGTGAGCGGAATCCCAACTGCCCTCGACAATCACACGCGTGTTGGCAAAATCGACGGCATTCTCGATGAAATTGCCAAGCCCGTAGAGCATTTCCGGCATACGCTGCAGGACAGGCTCGTGAGCCGGGACAGCCCCCTCGGGCGCTTTCACATGGACATCGATCATCGGCCCCAGCCCGCGCAAGGGCGCGGCGGCCTCTTCCATGGCGGCGATCAGCTCGACCCGGTCATGGCGCTCGTCCGAGGCCGTTTTCTCCTGACTGAGGCGTTTGAGAATATCCCGGCAGCGACGCGCCTGGGTCACCAGGAGTTCGGCATCCTCGCGCAGGACTTCATCATCCTTGAGATCGCGCATCATCTCCTTCGCCGTCAGCTGGATTGTCGCGAGCGGGGTTCCCAGCTCATGCGCCGCTGCGGCGGCGAGGGCTCCCAGCGCCGAGAGGCGTTGCTCGCGCGACAGGACGCTTTGCGTCGCCGCCAGCGCCGTTGCCATGGAGCGTCCCTCCCGGCTGACCCGCCAGGAATAGACAGCGGTGAAGGCCACGGCGATGAAGATCGCGGACCACAGCCCGATCAGATACATGGGCGGCAAAGCCAGGGCCTGCTCACCTTCCCAGGGCAGGGGCAGGCTCCAGATCGCCATCGCACCGGTCCCGGCCATGGCCACCCCGGCAATCGCCAGCGACCAGCGCGGCGGCAGGGCGGCCACACCAATCGTGACGGGCGCCACCAACATCACGACGAACGGGTTCTGCAGCCCTCCGGTGAGCATCAGGAGGGCGCAGAGCTGGAGCACGTCATAGGCCAGCTGGAGGAATGCCTGCCAGTCCTGGGCGAATTGCTGCGGCTGCACGGACAGGGTCAGCCAGGTATTGATCCAGGCGCTCGTCAGGATGACACCGAGACAGAAGCCGACCGGTAATTCGAACCCCAGAATGAAGTGGACGAAGAGCACTGTTGCGGTCTGTCCCGCCACCGCGAGCCAGCGAAGCATGACGAGAGTCCGCAGGCGAAGCCGACCGAAGACCGGCGTCAGATGAGCATCGCCTCCATAGGGATCCCAATCCGCATCGCTCATATCTTACCCCTGCATAAAAGCGTCATACTTGATGGACATATCAACTGCGTGACCCTACGTTCGCAATCGCAGCATGACCCGCTCAACCAGCGCTTAGCATGCTTTGCATCGCATCGAATAGTTGGAGGAGTATCGATGCAATCCTTTTGGTCCCGCCTTTCCGGGGGTTTACGTCAATTCGCCGCAGGTCGCGCCTGGGTCTGGATACTCCTGGCCGCGCCGATGGTGATGATGCTGACCTTCCTGGCGCTTATGGCGAGCGAGCAGGGCGATACGGTCCAGCGCCCCGCACCCGTGCGTGTGTCCGGTGAAGCCGCGATCGGCGGGCCGTTCGAACTGGTGGCCCATACCGGCGAGACCGTGACGGACCAGACCTTCCGCGGCAAAGCCCTGCTGATCTATTTCGGCTATACCTACTGCCCGGATGTCTGCCCCTTCTCCCTGCAAATCCTGGCCAGCGCGATGGATCGCCTGAGCGAGGAAGAGCGCAGCGCCTTCCAGCCGCTTCTCATTACCGTCGACCCGGAGCGCGACACGGTCGATCAACTGGCGCAGTACGTCACCTCCCCGGCCTTCCCCGACGGGCTGATCGGCCTGACCGGTTCGCCGGAGCAGGTGGCCGCCGCCGCCGGCGCCTACCGCGTCGCCTATCGCCGCGCGGGCGAGGGGGACGACTACCTGATGGACCATTCCTCAATCATCTACCTGATGGATGCAGAGGGGAATTTCGTCGACATTTTTGCGCACGGTTCAGACCCACAGATGATCGCCGCGCGATTGCAAGACTTCCTTGAACAAAATCGGTCATCCTGATCCCAGGTCCGACGCCTTTAGGAGGCACCATGCTGTATAGTATGTATGAAATGAACCGGTTAGCGATGACTCCCTGGCGAGCGGCCGCGAATGCGACCCGCCGGATGATCCGCGCCCCCTGGAACCCGATGGGCGATACCGTCGCCGGTCGAACCATGGCCGCCGCCGCTGACCTGTTTGAATCCGTGACTCGCCGCTACGGCAAGCCGGAATGGATGCTCGACGACGTCGTGATCAACGGGCACACCGTTCGCGTCTCGGAGGAAGTCGTCTGGTCCGGCCCCTGGTGTGACCTGCTTCACTTCCGCCGTGATCCCGTCGCCCTCGAAGCCGCTCGCGGCAAGGGTGAGGACCGCAAAGTCCTCTTCATCGCGCCCATGTCCGGTCACTACGCCACCCTCTTGCGCGGCACGGTCGAGACCTTCCTGGGCGATGCCGAGGTCTACATCACGGACTGGCAGGATGCGCGCATGGTGCCGCTCTCCGAAGGCCGTTTCGACCTCGATGACTGCGTCGCCTATATCCGCAAGATGATCACCGAGCTGGGTCCGGACGTCCATGTCGTCGCGGTCTGCCAGCCGGGCCCGCCAACCCTCGCCGCTATCGCCCTGATGGCCGAGGATGAGGATCCGTGCCGCCCGGCCTCCATGACCTTCATGGGGTCACCGATCGACACCCGTCTCTCGCCGACCGTGCCGAACAAGCTTGCCGAAGAGAAACCCTTCGACTGGTTTGCCCAGAACCTGATCCACACCGTCCCCGCACCGAATCCGGGCGCCATGCGGCAGGTCTATCCGGGCTTCCTGCAGCTCGCCGGCTTCATGAACATGAATCTCGACCGCCATGTCGATGCCCATTGGAACTTCTTCAATCACCTGGTTGAAGGTGATGGCGACAGCGCAGAAAAACACCGCGCCTTCTATGACGAGTATCTCGCCGTCATGGATCTGAGCGAGGAATTCTATCTCCAGACCATTCAGGACGTCTTCCAGGAGCACAAGCTGGCCAAGGGTGAGCAGTATCACCATGGCCGTCTGGTCGACCCGTCAAAGATCAAGGACATCGCCCTGCTGACCGTCGAAGGCGAGCGCGACGATATTTCCGGCATCGGTCAGACCCAGGCGGCGCACACGCTGTGCTCCGGCCTTCCCGACGATCTCCAGAAAGACTGGATCCAGCCGGCCGTCGGTCACTACGGCGTGTTCAATGGTCGCCGTTTCCGCGAGCACATCGCACCGATGATGCGGGAGTTCTGGGACAAGACCGGCGCGGACGCCCTGAAGCGCCGCGCCTGATCCGCCTGACTAGCGAGGATTGTGCTCCACGCTGAGCCCCATGGTCTCCGTGGAGTACAGGCCGCTCTTGTCTTCCGGGGTCATCATTTCCGCAATGGAGCGCGGCACGTCCGGAGCGAGGGCGATCGTGAGCGCGCCCCCTTCACGCACGAAGCCCGACAGCGCGCCATTGAGATCCGCCAGGAATTCCTGCTCAAAGCTGGACGCCAGGCCGAGCGTCACAAGGGCTGCCATGCCGCCGATCTGGGCACGTGCCTGCTCGGTTGTCAGCCCCTGCTGCTGCGCCATCATCCCGCTGACGCGCTCCAGCATGGAGAGATCCTCGATGGTGATCGAGGCGCCATGGATAAAGAGGGAACTCAGGAGATCGATACCGACCTGTTCGGCGACCTCCGGATTTTCGGTGTCGACCTCTGTCAGCGTGCTCATGATTGCAGCCAGCGCATCATAGCCCGACACATCGGAGGTGAAGGACAGGCGGAAGCCGTCGTCGAGTTCGTAATAATTGTCCCCGTCGGTGGACACCCGACCATTCGCCGGATCGTAAACCGAGGTGAAGCGTCCGTGCAGGTTCAGACTGTCATAGCCCAGCATGGCAAGGCTCGCGGCGATCTCCTGGCCTTCGGCAACGGACGTGTCCGGCGTGATGTGGAGATTGTCGAGGACCGCGACGGAACGCACCAGCTCACCGTCGCGCACATTGTCCGCGGTCAGCGCATTGAGCCCCATAGAGATCCCCGGGGCCTCGATGCGAATATCGTGAATGGCCATTTCAGCGAATATCCGCGCGGGATCGAGAAACAGTGTATTGAAATAAGAGTTCAGGAAAGGCTCCGGATCATCCAGCTGTGCGGCTTCCATCCAGTCGCCGAAGGTTTCGGTATTGGCGCCACTGATCCGCACTTCGCGCAGCGACACCTCGACCGGCCCCTCCTCGGCCACAGCACTGAGCTCGAAGCCATTCAGCGAGAACAGACCTAGCCCGGCCTGTGCATCATGCTCGAGCCGGAAATCTGCCAAGCGCATGTCCAGTGCATCGACATCCCCGTTGGAACCGGTGGGGTCGGACAGGCGCAGTCCCGTCACCCGGAAGCTGTCGAAGGGATCCTCACCGAGCTCCACCTCCTCATTGTCCATCTCCTCATCCGTCAGGATGAAAGACAGGCCGACCAGCCGGGACAGGGCCGGATTCGGACCCAGCAACTCAACCCGGTCGAGCCTCATCTCGACATCAGCCTGCGTCCCTTCCATCAGGGCGCCCTCAAGCACGATCCCGTCAATGAGAAGGTCCCCGGACGCATCCAGGCGCGGCGCCATGAAGCTCAGCTGCTCCACATGCAGATCCGCTCCCTGGAACGGCTCGGTGTCCGGCGCTTCACCCTTGCCGCCGGAAATCGCGACCGGTGCGTCCGGTTCCGGATTGTGGAAGACCACATCGCTGAACACATAGACACCGTCGGAAAAGCGCGACCGGCTGAAACTGATCCCGTCCCGCTGCGACCGGTCCAGTCCGAGCTGGGCCATGGCAGCCTCTGCCTGCGCCTGGCTGACCTGCGTCTGCGCGTGAGCGGGCACGCTGATCGCCAGCACGCAAACAGTTAAAAGAATGGCAGAACGAAGCTGAAGCACGAAAACCCCCGGTGGATTGAGAAACCGGGCGCAGCTTACACGCGCGATGCAGTCTTAAGCCAGCCTTCCGAGACCTGAAATTGTCGATTAATTGCCACCGAGCGCAGAGAGCAGCGCGGCGATCGGGTCGGCGTCTTCCTCGGCGGTTTCAGGCTCGTTGTCCGGGACAGGGTCGACCGGTGCCGGAGCCGCCAGCGGTTCCAGACCGTAAGCGGTGAGGGGCGCACTGGCTGGCAGGGAGGCGAGGCCTCCATGCGGCGCATCCGTCATGTATTGCGCGAAAATCGCGGCCGGCGGGCCACCACCGGTCGCGCGATCGGTGGGTTCATTGTCGTCATTTCCGGTCCAGACCACCGTGACCAGCTCCCCGCCAAACCCGGCAAACCAGGCGTCGCGGAAATCATTCGTGGTGCCGGTCTTGCCCCCGATTTCGAGCCCCGCCACCGCCGCACGCCGTCCGGTTCCCCATACGATCACGCTGCGGAACAGGCTCTGCATGCGGTCATAGGTCCGGCCGTCCAGGACGACATCGCCAGGAACTGGCTGGGCCTCGT
>Ga0070726_10000290_pt1 | contig 71808 bp, 61 predicted proteins | sample tdAd471_FD_67275 | JGI IMG/M metagenome (GOLD analysis project Ga0070726, IMG submission 67275) | Marine sediment microbial communities from the Atlantic coast under amendment with organic carbon and nitrate - tdAd47.1 | ecosystem: Environmental > Aquatic > Marine > Coastal > Sediment | place...
CCTCAACAACCAGCTGGGCTTCATGGTGGTCGGCATCGGGGTGGGGACCGAGATGGCGCTGAACGGCACCGCCTCCCACGCCTTCGCGCATATTCTTTACAAAGCGCTGCTGTTTATGAGCGTCGGCGCAGTGATGTTCCGTACAGGCACCTCAAAGGCGTCCGAGCTTGGCGGCCTTTACCGTACCATGCCGAAGACTGCGATCTTCTGCTTGATCGGCGCGGCGTCGATCTCGGCGTTCCCGCTGTTTTCCGGCTTCGTGACGAAATCTTTGATTCTGGACGAAACGGCCTCGGCGCATTACCCGCTGATCTGGGCGCTGCTGGTCTTTGCCTCGGCAGGCGTGCTGAGCCATTCCGGCATCAAAATTCCGTTCTTCACCTTCTTCGCCCACGACAGTGGAATGCGCCCGGCCGAGGCGCCGAGGCATATGCTGTTGGCGATGGGGATCACCGCGTTCCTGTGCGTTTTCATCGGGGTATTCCCGGATACGCTCTATGCGATTCTGCCCTACCCGGTGGAGTATCACCCCTACACGATGAACCATGTCGTCGCGCAGTTGCAATTGCTGCTGTTTGCGATTCTGGCTTTTGGCGTTCTGATGCGCACCGGCATGCACCCGCCCGAAATCCGGGCTGTAAATCTGGACACTGATTGGACGTATCGCAAGGCCGCGCCCTCGGTCATCGGGCTGGCGGCGCGGGGGGTTGCGCAGGTCTGGAATGCGGTGACGGGCAAGGTGACGCGGATAGTGGAGGCGACCATTGCGCGGCTTTACCGCAGCCACGGGCCAGAGGGTCGCATGGCCTCGGTCTGGCCGACGGGCGCGATGGTTCTGTGGCTGGGGATCTTGCTGGGCGTGACACTGATCGTGAGTTTTGTGAGTTAAAGCGCGCGCAATTCTGCTATTCGCCAAAAGCGATTAGTCGACATGTATGTGGAATTTCGTGCCAAAAACTTCCACAGCGACCACTCCTTTGAAGCCGGTTGGTGCGGTATACGCCAGCGGCAAAGCTGGCACAAAACCGCCGCAGGCATTGCTCATCGTTGTACCGTTGCCCGATCGCCCGCCGTTCGGATTGAATGGCAACAGCGAAAACTTCCCTGCTTTTTTGGTGCGCCACTTGATATTCTTTTGTACCGTACGTGCGCTGGGAAAATTGCGTTTGCAGTCGGCTGCGCGAACTGGATAGACGACTTTGGTTTGCCCGGACTTAAATTTGTATTGAACTTCTGAACTGTCATGAGCCAATACCGGCTGTGTGACGTGAAGTGCAATAATCGAAGCAACGATAGTTTTTTTCAAGTGACCGCCTTTCGCGAGGAATTTTGATCATTGCACGATTGCCGGTAAACGTCACCGAATACTTCAAACTTCAAACTTCAATCCTCAAAGCGTGGCGAATAATATGTAGCAGTTGGAGTTATGTTCGCCTCACGCTACAGCGTTCCACGCCATTCCGGCAAGTACCGCGCCGACCATCGCCAGCCCGATGTAGGCAACAAAAACCCGTGGTTTCACCAGCGCCCAGACCGCAATCGCCGCCGGAATGCAGCTGACGCCACCTGCGATGACAAAGGACATCGCTGCGCCATTGCTCATCCCCTGCGCCAACAGTGCGTCGACCAGTGGCACGGCGGCATAGCCGTTAAGGTAGGCTGGTGCGCCGACCAATGCGCCCAGAATGATCGGGAACACGCCGCTGCCGCCCAAAACCCCGGCGATCCAGTCTGCGGGGACATAGTGCAGCATCAGCGCCTCGATCAGATAGGCCAGCACCAGCCATTTGGTCAGGAAAAGGGCGTTTTCCAGCGCCGTATTGCGGAAAGTATCGCGCCGGTCACCCTCGGCCCAGAAACGCCAGTTGGTCTGACCCGAGAACGGCGAGGGGCCGCAGCCGCAGCCTTTTGCAGCCGGACGCGCGCGCAGCGGGTCGGCAAACACCGGACTGCTGGCGAAGGCTTTGACGACAAAGCCACCCCCCAGCCCTAGGGCCACGGCGGCCAGCGTCTTGGCGGTCGCAAATCCGGTGCCCAGCGTTCCGGCGGTGATCGCGAACATCGCCGGATCCATCAGGGGTGAGGCCAGCCAGAATGCCATGACCGCGCTCAGCGGTGCACCAACCGCCAGCATAGCGGCGATGAAGGGGATCACCTCACACGAACAGAACGGCGACAGCCCGCCCAGCATTGCTGCAAGGACGATCATGCGTGTCTCGCGCCCTTCGAAGGCGCGGGCCAGCAAGGCCTCAGCACCGCTGGCCTTGAGGTAGGCGACGGCAAGCACCGCGAAGGCGATGAACGGCAGCGTGCCGACGAAGGCGCGGGCGGCGAAACCCAGCATTGGACCGACCTGAGGCCAATCGAAGATGGCCACCAGAAGGACCAGAATGGCACTGGCCAGCCATGCCTTGTCGGGCATCCAGTTGCGGCCCTGTTGGTCGTGCGTCGCGTCGGTCATCCGCCGTGTCCTTCGTTTGCCCCGTGTTTTGCGTGCGGGTCTTCGCTATCGGCGCAGCATTCGCTGAGGAGATATGCGGCAAGCGCTTCCATCTCGGAATAATCGGCGGCGATGCAGATGATCTGCCGCCCGTCGCGGACCTGGTTGACCAGCCCGGCGGCGCTGAGGATTTTCATGTGATGCGTCAGGGTCGAACCTGAAACACCGCTCCGCGTGCCCAGCGTTCCGATGGTCAGCCCGTCCGGCCCGGCGCGCACCAGCGTGCGCAGCACGCTCAGCCGTTGTTCCGAGCCGAGGGCCGCAAAGGTCGATGCGGCCTTTTCGACCGGCAGAAGGGGGGTGTCCTGTTTCATATTTCGACATATCTAGAAATATCGAAATTATGTCAAGTCGGTTTGTCGCCCGTGTCCATAAGCGCTAGACCCGCGTCATGGCCACCGACCTTGCCCAATGCACCCTTTGCGCCGAACGTTTCGCTGCGACCAGAACCGCGCATGCGCCGCGCCCAGTGCTGTGGTTTCGCCAATCTGCACGGCTGTTGATCGCAGGGCAGGCGCCGGGGATGCGGGTGCATCAGTCCGGCGTGCCGTTTGATGACCAGTCGGGAGATCGGTTGCGCGACTGGATGGGCGTTGGGCGCGATACTTTCTATGACCGCGACCGGATTGCCATCGTGCCGATGGCGTTCTGCTTTCCGGGATATGATGCCAAGGGCAGCGATCTGCCCCCTCCCGCAGTTTGCGCGAAGATCTGGCGGCAGGGGGTTCTGGACTCATTGCCATCCGTCCAGTTGACCCTTCTGATCGGCGGGCATGCGCAGCGCTGGCACCTGGGCACGCGCAACGTGACCGACACGGTGGCTGATTGGCGCGCCCATGCCCCCGCGGTGATCCCACTGCCGCATCCGTCGTGGCGCAACACCGGCTGGCTGAAGAAAAATCCCAGGTTCGAGGCCGAGCTGCTGCCGGTTCTGCGCGCGCAAGTGGCGGAGGTTCTGGGATGAGCGAGACCCCCCTCGATCAGGCGCATCTGGCGGCCGAGGCGGACCCGGATCAGCGATTGCGGTTCTTCGACCGGCTGGCGGGGGCGGAGTTGTTTTTGCTGTTGGAGTGTGATGAACCGAAGGTGTTCGAGCTGTCCGACGGGCCGATTGTGCTGGCCTTCGATACCGAGGCCCGGCTTGCCGAATTCGCCCCGGCAGGCGCTGAGCGGGCCGAGATCACCGGGCGTTCGATGGTGGCGATGCTGGCCGGGCAGGGCGTCGGGCTGGGTCTGAACCTGAGCGTCGCGCCCTCGTCCCAGATCCTGGGGCCGGACGCGCTCGACTGGCTGGCGGGGATGCTGGACCAAGGCCCGGCGGAGGTGTCTGGCAGGCCCAAGGCGTTGCGCGCGCCGGGCCACGCACCCGAGGCGCTATTGCGCGCGCTGGATGAAAAACTGTCCGCCGCCGCCGGACTGGCGGATGCAGCCTATCTGGCCGAAGCGGATTGGGACAATGGGGCGTCGGGCCACCTGCTGGCGGTTATCGGCGCGCCCGAAGGTGCGCGCAACGCCCTGTCGCGGGCGGTGGGTGAAGCGCTGGTGTTTTCGGGGATCGAAGCCGGTGCCGTGGATGTGAGTTTCCATTACCCGGGCGACCCGGTCGTTGCGACGCTGAAGCGTGTGGGATTGCGCTTTGATCTGCCGCAACTGGGGTTGGTGCCAACGATGCCGGGTAGCGATCCGACGCGACCACCGAAGCTGCGATAGGGGGCAGGTTAAAAAACTTCATGCCTCCGGCGGGGATATTTTCGACAAGAAGACGGGCACGGCCTCAGTAGCCTGCGGTTCGGTCGACCAGATGCAGCAGGGGTTCGCCGGCTTCGCTGCGGCGGATGTTTTCTGCGATGATCGTGACGGCCGTTTCAGGGCGGGTTTCCGAGGCGATGTGCGGCGTCACGGTCACACGCGGATGCGCCCAGAACGGGTGATCACGGGGCAGGGGTTCGATGCGAAAAACGTCCAGCGTGGCGCGGCTGATCTGGCCGGTGTCGAGGGCCGCCAGCAGTGCCTCGTCGTCGATCAGCGGGCCGCGACCTGGATTAAGGATCGAAGCGCCGCGCGGCATGAGCGAGAGTGTTCCGGCGTTCAGCAGCCCCTCGGTCCCGGCAGTTTGCGGCAGCAGGAGGATGAGGATCTCAGAGCACGCCATGATTTCGCGCAGCCCGTCCTGCCCGCTGTGGCATGTTATTCCGTTGATCTGTTTGGGGCGGCGGCTCCAACCGGAGACGTTGAAATTCAGCCCGGCAAGGGCCAGCGCTGCGGCTGATCCAAGCGTACCAAGGCCGAGGAGTCCGATGCGGCGATTGCGGGCCAGTGGCGGGGTGATTTGTTGCCAGGTTCCGGGCGCTGCCTCTAGATGGGCGTCCATGCCGATGTGGTGGCGCATGGTATGGGCGACGATCCATTCGGTCATGCCCTCGGTCATGCCGGGGTCGACCATGCGGGCCAGCGGCTGGGTCAGGGTCGGGTTTGTGATGATCCGTTCGACCCCGGCCCAGAGGCTGAGAACGGCGCGCGCCCGCGTGTAGGGCGTAAGATCAGTGATTGCGCCGTCGGGGGAATAAACGATGAAATCGACCTGTTCCGGGGGGGCGTCCGTGGTCAGCGTTGCGTCTACGCCTGCGGCTTGCAACGCCTTCGCCAAAGGACCTTCGTACCGGGGCCAGTTTGCCGGGGCCGCATCGAACAGGACAGTGACGCTCATTTACCGCGCGGCCTGTGGACGTGGGCGGACTGTGCCAGCCCGAATGCGGCGAGCAAAACGATCATGGCGGTTCCTCCGTAGCTGATCAGTGGCAGTGGCACGCCGACGACCGGCATCAGCCCCATCACCATGGCCATGTTGACGGCGAAGAACAGGAAGAATGTCGCCCCGACGCCCAGTGTGACCAGTGACCCGAAGCGATCCTTGTTGGTCAATGCCGACGTGATGCAGAACATCAGGATCAGCCCATAGAGCACAAGTAAAGAGATGGCCCCGACAAAGCCGAATTCCTCGGCCAGGGTTGTGAAGATGAAGTCGGTGTGTTTTTCGGGCAGGAAGTTCAGGCGCGACTGGGTTCCCTGCATGAAGCCCCGGCCCGAAAACCCGCCCGAGCCGAGGGCGATTTTCGACTGGGTGATGTTATAGCCCGCGCCCAGCGGATCTGATGAGGGATCAAGAAAAGTGTCGATGCGGCGGAACTGATAATCTTTCAGCAACTGCCAGTCGGTGCCACGCGACAGCAGGGTCGTATAGACGACCCCGACGCCCGCAATGATGACGGCGATGAAATACGCCCAATGGACCCCGGCGACGAACATCATGATGCCCCCGCCCGCGACCAGCAGGATCGCGGTGCCCAGATCAGGTTGTTTCAGGACCAGGAAGGTCGGCACCAAGATCAGCGCCATGGGCACAAGTACCCAAAGCGGATGAGAGGTTCTTTCAACCTCCAGCCAGTCGTAATAGGCGGCGAGGATCATCACCAGCGTGACTTTGGTCAGCTCGGACGGTTGCAGCCGCATGAAACCAAGGTCGATCCAGCGTTGCGCGCCGCCGCCGCTGAAGCCGAAGAATTCGACCAGCAGCAGCAGCAGGATCGACACCGCATAGGCCAGGCCCGCCATGTTACGCCAGAACCAGATCGGCACCATCGCGATGACGAACATGGCCGCCAGCCCAAGGCCAAAGCGTTTCATCTGTGGTTCGGCCCAGGGCTGCATGCTGCCGCCTGCGACCGAGAACAGCATCAGAAAGCCGACACTGGCCACGGCCGTCAGCAGCAGGATCAGCGGCCAGTTCAGATACAGGACTTTCGAAATCCCGGTCGGCACGGTCTTGATCTTGTATTCCAGATAACTCATGCGCGAGAGCTTACCGGTTTGCCGGTCTGGCGCTGGCGCAGCGGCAGGGCGTTCAGGCGTTCGCCCGCTTCGCGCTGTTGGTTGCTGGGATAAGCCTCTAACTGGGGCATGCCGCCATAAAGCGCATAAAGCATCAGATCGCGCGCGATGGGCGCGGCGGCGACCGAGCCTCCGCCGCCGTGTTCGACCACGACAGAAACGGCGTATTTCGGGTTTTCATAGGGCGCATAGCTGACGAACAGCGCGTGGTCGCGGCGTTCCCATGGCAGATCGGCGTTGCGGGTGACGCCCTGGGCGCGCTCGGCTGCCGAAATGCTGCGGACCTGGCTGGTGCCGGTTTTGCCGGCCATCGTGAATTCCGGCAGCGCCACGCGCGACCGACCCGCCGTCCCGCCTGCGCGATTGACGACGCCGAACATTCCGTCACGCACCAGCCGCAGGTGGTTTTCATTGACCCGCAGCGACAGGGCCGGTTCCAGCGGAACCTCGACCGAGTCGACGGATTTCACCAGCCGGGGTTCTACCCCCGTTCCATTGGCAATCCGCGCTGTCATCACCGCCAGTTGCAGCGGTGTCGCCAGCACATAGCCTTGCCCGATGGCTGCGTTCAGCGTGTCACCGACGCGCCAGTCTTCGCTATAGCGCTGCGCCAGCCAGGTCTTGTCGGGCATGATGCCGCGGCTGACGGCAGACATCGGCAGGTTGAAGGCGTCGTCAAAGCCGAACCGGCGCGCCATTTCCGCGATCTTGTCGATTCCGACCTTTCGGGCCAGCTCGTAATAATAGACGTCACAGGACCGGCGCAGGCTGGTTTCCAGATCGACATTGCCATGGCCGCCCCGCTTCCAGCAGTGGAATTTGCGTTTGCCAAGTGTGGTGAACCCGCGGCAGCGCGTGGTGTCGTTCGGCTGGATGACCCCATGTTCCAACCCTGCCAGCGCAACCATCATCTTGAAGGTCGATCCCGGCGGATAAGTGCCCTGCACCGACTTATCGGCCAGCGGGCGGTAAATGCTTTCGGTCAGAGTGCGATAATCGGCGCTGGAGATGCCGTGGACGAATTTGTTTGGGTCAAACGAAGGGGTCGAGGTGATGGCCAGGATATCGCCGGTGTCCACCTCCATCACCACGGCGGCGGCACTTTCGTACTGCATCCGGGCCATGGCGAAATTCTGTAGCCCGTGATCGAGCGTCAGTTGCACGTCCGCGCCGGGGTCGCCTTCCTTGCGCTCAAGCTCGCGCATGACGCGGCCATTGGCGTTGACCTCGATCTGGCGGCTGCCTGCACCGCCGCGCAGGGCGGCCTCCATCTTGCGCTCGACCCCGACCTTGCCGATCTGGAATTTCGGAATCTGCAGGAGCGGATCCTTGTCGTCGATCCGGGACAGGTCATAGTCGCTGACCGCACCAACATACCCCAGCACATGCGCAAAATCGCTGCCCATGGGATAGCTGCGCGACAGACCAACCTCGGGCGTGATGCCGGGCAGGGCGGGCGCGTTGACCGCAACCTCGGCGATGTCATCCCAGCTAAGCTGATCGGCCAGTGTCACCGGCACGAAGGGAGAGCGTCGTTTGACCTCGGCCACCGCGCGCGCCAACTCGTCCGGGTCAAGGCGGACGATGCGGCGCAGGCGTTCGACGACCGCGTCCACATCACCGGCAACCTCGCGCACGATTGCGATGCGGTAATTCTGTTCATTGTCCGCGATCACCACGCCGTTGCGGTCATAGATCAGCCCGCGCGCCGGGGCGAGCAGGTGCAGGTTGATGCGGTTTTCATCGGCCAGAAGGCGATATTCCGAGGCCTGCTTGACCTGCAACTGGTGCATCCTGGTGCCAAGAACGCCTAGAATACCCAGTTGCACGCCGCCCAGAACCAGACCCCGGCGGGTGATCAGCTTGGCGCTGTACTCGGCATCGCGGGGCGTGCGTTTCATGCCCTGATCCCCAATGCGCCGGATTGCGGTCGCAAGGCTTTGCGCAGGCCCAGGCCATGGCGGGTGGCCAGGACGACCAGCGGATAGGCAAAGATCGTCAGCACGAATTGGGACGCGATCAAAGTGAACCGTGGCTGGTCAGCCACGAATATCGCCAGCGCCAGCGCCTGCCCGGCAAACATCAGCGCAAGGACACCCGCGACCATCGACCATTCCACCGCCAGCGGCATGTCGCGCGACGTCGGTTCGCGGCTGCGCAGGAATTCGAGGGCGAGCACGCCAAGCGCGGTCCAAAGACCCAGCGGGCGCATCAGAAGGAAATCGCCCAGCAGAACCATCGCGGCAAACAGCCAGACCGGCATGACGGCGGATCGCCGCAGCACCCAGACGAACCCGATGAGGGTGACGAAATCAGGGTTCGGCCAGCCGCCCGGCCCGGTGCGCAGCGGCAGCAGATGCACAAAATAGATCAGCCCGGCCAGCAGGACGAACAGCAATCGCAGGCGCCAGCAGCGTGTGGTTGAGATATCAGCCATCCGTACCCTCCCGCGGCAATTGCGGGCCCTGAACTTCGGGCAACGGGGCGACCATGGATCCGGGGTCGTCGATGGTATTGGCCAGCTTGCTGCGCAGCACCCGCAGGAATTCCAGACGCTCATAATCAGCGGCCAGCGACACGCGCAATCGCCCGTCCTGCCCAAGGGCCACCTGACCGACCAGAAGGCCCGCCGGGAACACTTGCCCATCGCCGGAACTGACCACGCGGTCGCCGGGGCGGATCTGGTCGGGTTCCTGGAGGAAGGATATCAGCGGGCGCGGCAGGTTCTGACCCGTCAGGATCGCGGTCTGCCCGCTTGGCTGGATGGTGATCGGCATACGCGAGGATGAATCCGTCAGCATCAGCACCCGCGACGAATTCGCCCCGACCCCGGAAATCCGCCCCACCAGGCCCAGCCCGTCTGTTGCCGCCCAGCCATCGCGGATCCCGTCGCGTGCACCGACATTCAGCAGCACCGACTGGCGAAACGGAGAGCCGCTGTCAGCCAGCACCACTCCGCCGATATAGGTCAGCTTGGGTTCCAACTGCATCTCGTTCAACGCCAGCAGCTTGGCGTTTTCCTGTTCCAGTTGCAGCGCGGCCTCTTTCCAGGCCTTCATTTGCTGAAGCTCTCGCTTCAACTCCTGATTCTGTTCATGGATGCGGGCGTAGGACTGAAAATCCTCGATCATGCCCGCCGCCGCAGTGACCGGAACGAAGGCCCAGTCAAAGGATGGCACGAAGCGGTCGACCACCATGGCGCGGAACCGTTCGGCGCGTGGGTTGTCGATACGCCAAAGCGCGAACAGTCCGACCAGGAAAATAATCAGCCCAACGACCAGAACCCGCCGAACAGGGCGGGCGAAATCTTCAGCGCGGGCTCGGCTTCGGGCCACGGGTCAACCCCCGATCTGACGTCAGGAGAGGGCAACAGGCACAGCAGCGCCCGCGCCCCGGCGGAGTGTTAGCTGTCGTAGTCTATCACATGCCGCAACTGTTGTTCATATTCCAGTGCCTTGCCAGTGCCGAGCGCTACACAATTCAGTGGTTCGTCAGCCACCGAAACGGCCAGCCCGGTCTGTTCGCGCAGGGCCAGATCAAGGTCACCCAGCAACGCGCCACCGCCGGTCAGGATCACACCGCGATCCACGATGTCGGCGGCAAGGTCCGGCGGGGTTGCTTCCAGTGCGGCGGTCACGGCTTCGCAAATCGCGGCCACGGGTTCGGCCAGCGCCTCGGCCACCTGGGCCTGGTTGATCTCGGTCTCTCGCGGGACGCCGTTGATCAGGTCACGGCCCCGGATGTGCACGGCGGTTCCGCGCCCGTCATTGGGCATGCGGGCGGTGCCGATGGTGGTCTTGATCCGTTCGGCGGTTTGTTCGCCGACCAGCAGGTTCTGTTGGCGGCGTAGGTGGTTGATGATCGCCTCGTCCATACGGTCGCCGCCGACGCGGATCGAGCGGGCATAGACAACATCGCCAAGGGACAGCACCGCAACCTCGGTCGTTCCGCCGCCGATGTCGACGATCATGTTGCCGGTGGGGTCGGTGATCGGCATGCCCGCGCCGATGGCGGCGGCGATGGGTTCCGCGATCAATCCCGCCTTGCGCGCACCGGCCCCCAGAACCGACTGGCGGATGGCGCGTTTTTCAACCGGAGTGGCGCCATAGGGCACGCAGACGATGATTTTCGGTTTCGAGAACGTGGTGCGCGGATGCACCTTGCGGATGAAATGCTTGATCATTTCCTCGGCGACATCGAAATCTGCAATGACGCCTTCGCGCATCGGACGGATCGCTTCGATAGAACCGGGGGTGCGGCCCAGCATCAGCTTGGCATCCTCGCCCACCGCCAGAACCTGTTTGCGACCGTCTTTGATATGGTAGGCAACCACCGAAGGTTCGGCCAGCACGATGCCCTTGCCCTTGATATAAATCAGCGTGTTGGCAGTGCCGAGGTCAATCGCCATATCGGCCGAGAACAGCCCTCCGAATAACCAGCCAAACATCGCGTACCCATTCCAATGCCAAAGTCAGATATGTTCGGTGATTCCCCAACCACCGGGCAGGCAAACCTTATAGGCGGCGTGTCGATGATCGAAAAGGACAATTCCGGCAGGCGGTGGGCAAAGCTCCGCCGCCTGCCGTAAGGTCTTAGCCCGCATCCTTGTAGCTGACCGTCTTCACGTCTGCATCCGGGTCCGACTTGGTGCGGCGCACCAGCAGCCGGTTCAGCGCGTTGACATAGGCCTTTGCGCTGGCCACGACCGTGTCGGTATCCGACGACTGGCCGGTGGCGATCCGTCCGTCTTCCTCCATCCGAACACTTACCGTGGCCTGTGCGTCAGTGCCTTCGGTCACTGCATGCACCTGATAGAGTTGCAGCCGCGCGTCATGCGGAAACAGCGCTTTCACCGCATTGAACACCGCATCCACGGGGCCGTCGCCGGTTGCCGTTGTCTGGTGGTCGGTGCCGTCAACCTCCAACGTCAGATCGGCTGATTGGGGCGCTTCGGTGCCGCAGATCACCCGCAGGAATTTAACGCGAATCCGTTCCAGCGTTTCATCGCCGGGCTGATCGCGCATCAGGGCGACCAGATCCTCGTCGTAGACTTCCTTCTTGCGATCAGCCAAGTCCTTGAACCTCACAAAGACGTCGTTCAGCTGATTGTCGGCCAGATCGAACCCCAGCTCTTTTAGTTTGGCGCGCAGGGCAGCACGGCCCGAGTGTTTGCCCATCACGATGTTCGAGGTGTTGAGCCCGATATCCTCGGGGCGCATGATCTCAAACGTTTCGGCGTTTTTCAGCACACCGTCCTGATGGATGCCGCTTTCGTGCAGAAAAGCATTCTTGCCGACGATGGCCTTGTTGAACTGCACCGCGAAGCCCGAAACCTGCGCCACCTTGCGGCTGAGCGCCATGATCTTGGTCGTGTCAATTCCTGTGGTGTAGGGCATGATGTCCTTGCGGACCTTCATCGCCATCACAACTTCTTCCAGCGCCGTGTTGCCTGCGCGTTCGCCCAAGCCATTGATCGTGCATTCAATTTGCCGCGCTCCGCCATCGACAGCGGCCAGCGAGTTCGCCGTCGCCATGCCCAGATCATTGTGGCAATGGGTGGCGAAAATCACCTCATCCGCGCCGGGAACATCGTTAATCAGCATCCGGATCAGATCGGCGCTTTCGATTGGGGCGGTATAGCCGACGGTATCGGGGATGTTGATCGTTGTCGCCCCGGCCTTGATGGCAATTTCCACCACGCGGCGCAGATAATCATGCTCGGTCCTGGTGGCATCCATTGGCGACCACTGCACGTTGTCACACAGGTTACGGGCATGGGTGACGGTGTCGTGGATGCGTTCGGCCATGCCGTCCTGTGTCAGGCTGTGCATGTCCCGGTGCAGTGGCGAAGTGCCGATAAAGGTGTGAATCCGCGGACGTTTGGCGTGTTTCACAGCCTCCCACGCGCGGTCGATGTCTTTGAACTGCGCCCGTGACAGCCCGCATATGACCGAGGTTTTGGCACGTTTTGATATTTCCGTGACCGCCTCGAAATCGCCGGGGCTGGCGATGGGGAATCCGGCCTCGATGATATCGACGCCCATCTCGTCCAGCAGTTCGGCAATCTCCAGCTTCTGGTCGTGGGTCATGGTCGCGCCGGGGCTTTGTTCGCCATCGCGCAGGGTGGTGTCAAAGATCACCACACGGTTCTTGTCCGTCGTGTTCGTTTGGTTTGTCATTGGTCTAATCCGTTGTTTCCTTAGCGTTTTATCCGGCGCGGGGACCCCTCTGAGCGGTCGCGCCGAAAGGCACGCTCAGAGGCGGCTAAGGAGAAGAAGCAGGCCCAACGCATGGGCGGACGGGATATGTGCTACGTGCTTCATGGGGGCACTTATACGGATTTGAGGCGGCGTGAAAAGAGGTTCATGCCTTCGGCGTGGATATTTTCGACGAGAAGAGAGAGGCGGCTGTTGCCTTATCCGCCCGGGGCAAGGCCCAGTTCGGCGTCAGTGGCGCAAACACCGTATTTGTCCGCCGGTGGCATCGGACGGGCGGGCCAGTCGGGATCGAATGTAAACGACGACACCTTGCGCCCCGACAGTAGCGCCCCGTTCCCGGCACCCTTGGCATAGTCATAGTAGAGTTTGACGATTTCCTCATGGCTGGTTTGCTGGACAGACGGATGGGCGAGGCAGGCGTCGCGCCAATTCGCGGCGCGCGGTGCGTCGGCTGGGATCGTGTAGCTTTCGTAATAATCCAGGAACCAGAAGCGCATGAACAGTGGGGTATAGACAACCTCGGCCAGGCCGAAATCGTCGTATAAGAACGTGCCGTCCGGATTGTGCTGCATCAGGAAGTCATCGAACCAGCGCCAGTGGGTGTCCATCTTATCAGCAAATCTGGCGCGGTCTTCGCGGGATTGGTTCATAACCATGCGATAGCCGTCGCCGGTGAACGGGCCATCGCGGGAAATGAACAGGCGTTCAATGGCGCGTTCATAGGGGTCGGTGCGGGCGACGGGCGGACCGGGCAGGCTTTCGTCCAGATAGCGCAGGATGACCATGCTTTCCTTCAGGACGCGGCCCTGTTCGTCCTCAAAAATCGGCAGGGCTGTGGTGCCGCCGGTCTTTTCCAGCAGCCAGTCGGGGCGCGGAACGGTGATGTCGATCACCTTGAAGTCCACCGCATCGCGCTGACCTTTGAGGTCCAGCAGGATTTCAAGCCGCTGGCAGAACGGGCAGACGGGGATGTGGAAGACGGTTGGTTTTGGCATCGCGCAGCATCCTTTGGTGGCGCATCATGATACGCGCACGGCGATCCCGGTCCAACCCGATTTGATCCTTGGCCGGAATGGGTTAGGTCCGCCCATATGACACAGAAACGGGCATTGGTGATCGGCGCCTCTGGCGGGATCGGCGCAGCGATAGCAGAGCGGTTGCAGGCAGCCCATTCAGTAACGCGGCTGTCGCGGTCGGCTGACGGGTTGGACGTCACGGATGAGGCGTCGGTTGCAGCGCTTTTGGGTACGCTGGATGCGCCGTTCGACCTGATCTTCGTGGCGACCGGCGCGCTGCGCGTTGATGGCACCGGGCCGGAAAAATCGCTGAAGGCAGTGGGGGCTGAGGGTCTGGCGGGCCAGTTCGCGGTGAATGCGATAGGTCCGATGCTGGCGTTGAAGCATAGCTTGCGTCTGATGCCGCGTGACCGGCGTAGCGTGTTTACCGCCTTGTCGGCACGGGTTGGTTCCATCGGCGATAACCGGACCGGCGGTTGGTATGGGTATCGGGCCTCCAAGGCGGCTTTGAACCAGTTGATTCACGGGGCGGCGGTCGAAGTGGCGCGAACCCACCCACAGGCGGTTCTGGCATTGCTGCATCCGGGCACCGTGGATACGCCCTTCACACGAGAATATCCCGGGCGCGACAAGCTGAGCCCGGCAGAGTCCGCGCAGCGCTTGCTGGATGTTTTGCAGGGATTGACCCCTGCACAATCCGGCGGGATCTTCGACTATTCGGGCGCTTCGGTACCTTGGTGAGGGGGTCTCAGCGTCTCAGCGCGCCCTTGAAATCTGACAGCGCAAAGGCACCCAGCAGCCGCCCGGCGACGAAGTAACTGACCATCCCGATGCAAACCAGCAGCAGCAGGGCCAGCCATTGCGCCGGTCCGGCGAACATAGGTGCCAGCGCAAACATCGCCGCCCAGAGGACGCCCCCCATCAGCGCGGCCGCAAGACAAATGCGGGCGGCGCGGCGGCGCAGACGGTTATCTGGTTTGGCAGGCTCGCCCATGGACCGCGCGCCCCGCCACAGAAGCCAGACCATCGCCCAACCTGCCAGGCTGGCCCCGACGGCGGCAGCAAGATAGCCGATAACCGAAGCCAGTCCGATGGCGACGGCGGCGTTGATCACCATCGCCACCAGCGCGAACCGAAACGGGCTGCGGGTATCCTCGCGCGCGAAATAGAGCGGCTGCAGCACCTTTTGCAGAACGAATGCGGGCAGCCCCAGTCCATAGATCGCCACGGCGGCGGCAGTTGCGGCGGCATCTTCGGCGGAGAATGCCCCGCGCTGGAACAGTGTGCTGACCAGCGGGCCAGGAACGACGATCAGCGCAACGGCGGCGGGGACGGTCAGTGCAAGGCTCATTTCCGCCGCGCGGCTGGCGGCGTGCTGCCCGCCAGCAGTGTCGTCCGCCTGAAGGCGGCGCGACAGATCGGGCAGCAGGACCACCCCGATCGCGATGCCAACCACACCAAGGGGAAGCTGGTACAGGCGATCCGCATAGCTGAGCCAGGCAATCGCGCCGTCAAAGAAGCTGGCCACTTGCCGCCCAACCAGCAGGTTGACCTGAACCACGCCCCCGGCCAGGGCTGCGGGGGCGGCGATGATGGCCAGACGCTTCAGATCGGGGGTCAGGCGCGGGCGGGTCGGGATCAGGCGGAACCCGGCCCGCGCAGCAGCGACCCAGACCAGCGCCAGCTGCGCAACACCGGCCAAGGGCACCGTCCAGGCCAGCGTCAGCCCGATATCCCAGCCCATAAGTTCTGCCAGCCAGAGCGCGCCAATGAACAGGATGTTCAGCAGCAGCGGTGCCGCCGCGGCGGCGGCAAACCGGCCGGTGGCATTCAGAACCCCACTCAGCAAGGCGGCGAGCGAGATGAAAAGAATGTAAGGAAAGGCGATCCGCCCGAACAGCGTCGCAAGATCAAGCCGCCCGTCATCGGCAAAGCCCCCGGCCATGGCAAGAACCAGCCACGGCATGAAAATCTGGGCTACCAGCGTGAAAACGATCAGGATTCCGGCCAATGCCGTGAACGCATCGCGGGCGAAATCCAGCGGGCCATCGCTGGCCTCGAGCTTTTTCGAAAACATCGGCACGAAGGCCATGTTGAAGGCGCCTTCGGCAAAAAAGCGGCGGAACATGTTGGGCAGACCAAAGGCAATCAGGAACGCCTCGGCCACCGGGCCGGCGCCAAGGAACGCAGCGATCAGGATGTCCCGGACGAACCCCAACACGCGCGAGGCTAGCGTCCAGCCGCCAACGGTCAGAAAACCGGAAATCAGGCGCACGGGCTTCATCCCTGCGCCCGCTTTGCGCCGGACGCGATCGCCTCGCGCAGCTTCTTTTCCAGCCCCTTGCGGCGATTTTCCGAATGGAGTTTCAGCCCAACCATGTCCTTGACATAAAAACTATCCACGGCCTGTGCACCATAGGTTGCAATCACGGCACTCGAGATCTGGATATTTGCATCCGCCAGGGTTCGCGTCAGATCATACAACAATCCGGGACGATCCCGGGTGTCGACCTCGATGATCGTATATATTTCCGAGCCTTCGTTGTCGAAGCTGATCGAGGTCGGCACTTTGAACGCACGCTCGCGTTTCTTGATCCTGTCGCGGTCCTGCACGGCGTCGCGGACCACAACATCACCGCTGAGGGTCTTTTTGATCATGGTGCGCAACCGGCGCAGGTGGCGCGCCTGATAGGGGCTGCCTTCGGCGTCCTGAACCCAGAACGTCGCCGTCGCATAGCCGTCCTTGGATGTATAGGTGCGCGCATCGACGACATTTGCCCCCACCAGCGTCAGCGCCCCGGCCAGACGCGAAAAAATGCCGGGATGATCGGCCAGCGCAAAGCAGGCGCGGGTTGCGGCGCGGTCTTCGTCTGGCAACAGGTCGATGCGAATCTCGTCTTCGCCGATGTCCTTGAGGAAGTCTGCAAAGACGCAATGCGCCGCCGTCGGCAGGCCCTGCCAATAAGGGCCATAGTGGCGCGACGTTTCGATTTTCAACGCCTTCTTGTCCCAATCGGGCAGGGCGGCGCGCAGGTTGCGCTTGGCCTCGGCCACGCGGGTTTCGCGGTTCACCGCTTCAAGGCCAGAACCGAGCGCGGTTGACGTTTCGCGGTAGAGGCCGCGCAACAGCTCGGCCTTCCAGTTGTTCCAAACGCCGGGGCCGACGCCGCGAATGTCGCAGACCGTCAGCACCGTCAGCAGGTCCAGCCGCTTGACGGTTTTCACGGCCTTGGCAAAGTCGCGAACCGTTCGCGGGTCCGAAATGTCGCGCTTCTGCGCCATGTCCGACATCAGCAAATGGGTACGCACCAGCCATTCGACGGTTTCGCAATCGGCAGGTTTCAGCCCGAAGCGCGGGGCGACCTTGCGGGCGATCGCTGCCCCCAGAACGGCGTGATCCTCGGGCCGGCCCTTGCCGATGTCATGCAGGAACAGCGCCAGGTACAGGACTTTTCGGTCTACGCCGCCTTTCAGGATGCCACTGGCGATGGGCAATTCCTCGACCAGTTCTTCGCGCTCGATCTGGGCCAGGGTCGAGATGCACTGAATCGTATGCTCGTCCACCGTATAGCTGTGGTACATGTTGAATTGCATCATCGCGACGACGGGGGCGAATTCGGGGATGAAGGCTGCCAGCACGCCAAGTTCGTTCATGCGGCGCAGGGCGCGTTCGGGGTTGCCGTGCTTCAGCAACATGTCGAGGAACAGCCGCGTGGCCACCGGATCGGCCCGCATGGCGTCGTCGATCAGGTCAAGGTTGGCCGCGACCAGACGCATTGCATCGGGGTGGATCAGCAGGCCCGTGCGCAGACCCTCTTCAAAAATGCGCAGCAGGTTCAGCTTGTCGGCAAGAAATGCCTTGGGCGATTTGATGCTAAGGCGGTTGTTAACGATCCGGTACTCGGGCCGGGTCTTCTTGCGTCGGCGAAAAAAGCCGACAAGCATCGGTTCTTTCTTGATATGTTTGGCTTCCAGCGCGGTCAGGAAGATGCGGGTCAATTCGCCGACGCGGGTGGCGTGCCGGAAATAATCCTGCATGAAATGTTCGACCGCGCGCCGCCCACTGTGATCGCTGTAATCCAGCCGTTCGGCGACCTCGACCTGCAAATCGAAGGTCAGTTGATCCATGGCGCGGTTGGTAATCAAATGCAGTTGGCAACGCACAGCCAGCAGGAAATCCTCAGCCGCGGCAAAGGTGGCGTATTCCTCGGGTGAGAACATGCCAAGCGGGACAAGTTGTTCGACCGTTTCGACCCGGTTGAGGTATTTTGCAATCCAATAGAGTGTCTGCAGATCGCGCAGCCCTCCTTTGCCCTCTTTCACGTTGGGTTCGACGACATAGCGCTGCCCGCCCTGGCGCGTGTGGCGCGCGGCGCGTTCTTCAAGCTTTGATTCGATATAGGCGGGCCCGGTGTTTCGGAACACGTCGGACCACAGTGTCTCTTTCAACGTTTTTGTCAGCTGGCGATTGCCGACCAGCGGGCGATGTTCCAGCAGGGCGGTACGTATGGTGGTGTCTTCGCGGGCCTGCCGGACATTCTCAGCGACCGAACGTGTGGCGTGGCCGACTTTCAGGTGCATGTCCCAGAACATGTACAGCATGGATTCGATGACGCTTTCGATCCAGCCGGTGGCCTTCCAGGGCAGCAGGAACAGCAGGTCAACATCGGAATGCGGGGCCATTTCGGCGCGCCCGTACCCGCCCACGGCCACAATCGCGATACGTTCAGCCTCGGTCGGGTTGGGGCGCGGGTGCAGGTGGTGTGTGGCAACGTGGAACACGGCGGCCACCACGGCGTCCATGACGTCGGAATAGGCGCGCACGGCGTCGCGCGCGGTCTTCGGCTCCTCCGCCAGAACGCTTGCAATCCTGTCGCGCGCTTGGCTGTTGGCCTCGCCAATCAAACGGACCGCGATGGCGCGCATCCCGGCTGCGTCACGGGCATCCTGCAATGCCGCGTCAAGCGCTGTCTGCAACGCCGGGCCGTCCAACCACTGCGTTGGGCCCATGTTCAGTGACCCGGCCGTTTCAGAAACCGGCGCCGCCGAAGCTTCTGGGCGCGGGGTCAATGATGCTGACCTGATTGTTTCGGATCTGGGCCACGGCCAATGCGCGGTCATTGGTGCCATCGGTGCGCAACCGCCAGACGCCGCCGGTTCCTACGAACCCGGCGCTGCGGGTCAGGCTACGCACGCTCAGCGCATCGCGCGATCCTTCCGCAACCAGCGCGCCCACAGCAGCGATGCCGTCATAGGCCAGGCCCGCGGTCGGATGTGGGTCGGTGCCGAAACGCTCGGAATACCGCGCGCGGAATCCGGCGGCCAGCGACGGATCGGGGATTGCGAACCAGCTGCCCTGCAACCCGCCCAGCGACAGGGCGCTTGACGGGATATCAAGTCGTTGAAGCCCGATATATTGCACCGCCGAAGGCGGCAAACCGGCGCCTGGAAGCAGATCAGCCAGGAATGGCATCGCGCCTGCCGTGCCCGAGGTGAAGAAAACAGATTGCGCCCCCGAGGATTTGGCATCTTTGGAGAAGCCCGAAATCGCCCGCGTCACACCCTGCTGCGACAGCGGAAAAGAGCCCGAGCCGACCAGTTCAGCCTGCACCGAATTGCCGACGGCATTGCGGATCGCCGTCGCGCCAATCTCTTCAGCGGCGTCTTGTGCGTGGATGATATAGATCTTGCCCTTGCCCTGGCTGGACGCATAGCTGACCAAGCGGTTGGCCGAATTCTGGAACGTGTTGCCCAGAACGAAAACATTGCCACCTGCCACGGCAGTGTTGTTGGAAAACGCCAGAACGTTGACGCCCTGCGGGGCGACTGCAAGACCTGCGGCATTGGCCGAGGCGGCAAAGAACGGGCCGACGATGATCTGCGCGCCCTCGGCCACGGCCTGCTGGGCGACGATGGATGCCTGCCCGGCCTGTCCGGCCGTGTCGTAAACACGCAGGTCGATTGATGTGCCGCCAAGATCCTGGATCGCCATCCGTGCGGCGTTTTCCAGGCTGGCGGCAATGATCTGGCCACCCTCGGCAGATGATCGCGGCACCAACAGCGCGACGGGAACCGCGCGCGTGGTATCAATCCCGGGGCCCGCGCCACCAAAGCCGCCGAAATTGCGGAAATCTATGGGTTCGCAGGCAGATAGGGCAAAGCCGGCGACCAATGCTACACAGGCAAATGCGATCCGGCGGGAAATAGAAGAAAAGGCGGGCATTGAACTTCCTTGTCGACTTATAAAGTAAAACGGGACAAGCCCGCACTGTCACAAGCGGCAACGGGTGCCTTGGCAGCAGCAAAAAGACACTATGATGATCACAACACGGTGTAAATCTCGACCTTCCTTTGACCGCCCGCGTGGCGGCGTCCTGCTGTGACCGGCGCTGGCCCAAAATCTGACCCGGGCGCAGGTGCCGCATTGGCCGCTGGGCTGTACCTGGTGGCGACCCCGATCGGTAATGCGCGTGATATCACGCTGCGCGCTTTGGACATTCTTCGCGACGCCGACGTCCTGCTGGCCGAAGACACGCGTCGGGCGCGACATCTGCTGGAACTGCATGGCATATCGCTGCGCCAGCGCCCGCTGATATCCTACAACGATCACAACGGCGCTGGCCGCCGCCCACAGCTTCTGGCGCTGTTGGAGGAGGGGAAGTCGATCGCCCTGACAAGCGATGCCGGAACACCCGGCATTGCCGATCCGGGCTTTGCGATGGTGCGCGCGGCTGTGGCCGCAGGGCATCATGTTGAGGGCGCACCCGGACCATCAGCCGTGATCTCGGCACTCGTCGTCTCGGGCTTGCCCACAGACCGGTTCCTGTTTGCGGGGTTTCTGCCACCAAAGCGCGCGGCTCGTCTGGCCGCACTGCGCGAACTGGTGCGCACAGGCGCAACATTGGTGATCTATGAAAGCCCGAAACGATGTTTGGAAACTGTTAAGGATATTTGTGCAATATTCGGTGGGGATGTTGATGCGGCCCTGTGCCGGGAACTGACCAAGAAGTTTGAAGAGGTTCGGCGCAAGACGCTTGCGGAATTGGTTGATGACATTGCTGGCAACCCGCCGCGTGGCGAAATTGTTCTGGTGGTGGATCGAAAGCCGGATGACCGTGGCGCGGAAGATTTGAACGCGGTTCTGGAGGATGCAATGGCAAGATTAAGTCGCAAGGATGCAGTTGCCGAAGTCGCGATGGCGTTATCGTTGCCGCGACGCGAAGTGTATCAGGCCGCCCTGAAAATCGGGAATAAACCATGAGCGGATCATGTTCATATCACGCCGGGCTGGCGGCAGAAGATCAGGTTGCGGAACTCTATCAGCGCAATGGGCGTGCTGTGACGCATCGGCGCTGGCGCGGGAAGGGCGGCGAAATTGATCTTGTCGCGCGCGATGGGGACGATGTGGTCTTTATCGAAGTCAAAAAATCACGGGATTTTGCGCGGGCAGCGGAAAGCCTGTCGTCGCGCCAGATGCGGCGCATCTGGGCTGCTGCCAGCGAATTCCTGGCGGGGGAGCCGCTAGGGCAGATGACGCCGTCGCGATTTGACGTGGCACTGGTCAATGGGGTCGGGCAAATCGACGTTATCGAAAACGCATTTGCGGCCTGAAGGTGAATGTGGCCCGCTGGTCATGGTTTCTAGGCGTTGCGCTGACCTCTCTGAACGCTAAACAGGGGCGGCACGTTTATTGAGGTTGCCATGCCCCTGTCAGTTGCCTTTCAGATGGATCCGATCGGTTCCGTAGATATCAATGCCGACAGCAGCTTTCGCCTTGCGGAAGAGGCGCAGGCGCGCGGGCATTCGCTGTTTTACTATACGCCGGACAGGCTGGCGTATTCCGGTGGCAGGATCACCGCGCGCGGCTGGCCGCTGTCGGTGCGCCGCGAACAGGGCCATCATGCGGTTCTGGGTGCAGAGACGCGCGTTGATCTGTCGGAGGTTGACGTGGTCTGGCTGCGCCAGGATCCACCGTTTGACATGGGGTATATCACAACGACCCATCTGCTGGACCGCATCCATCCCGATACGCTTGTGGTCAACGATCCGTTCTGGGTGCGCAATTATCCTGAAAAGCTGTTGGTGCTGGATTTCCCCGACCTGACCCCGCCCACGACGATTGCCCGCGATCTGGACGTGCTGAAGGATTTCCGCGCCGAGCATGGCGATATCATCCTGAAGCCGCTTTACGGCAACGGTGGTGCGGGCGTGTTCCGTCTGCGCCCGGATGACGGCAACCTGGCCAGCCTGCACGAGATGTTTTCCGGTATGAACCGCGAACCGCTGATCGTTCAGAAATTCCTGCCCGATGTCAGCGCCGGGGACAAACGGGTCATCCTGGTGGATGGGGATCCGGTGGGCGCCATCAATCGGGTGCCCGCGCAGGGTGAGACACGGTCCAACATGCATGTGGGTGGGCGCCCGGAGAAAGTCGAACTTTCGGATCGGGACCGTGAAATCTGTGCGCGCATCGGTCCGCTTCTGCGCGAAAAGGGTCAGATCTTCGTCGGGATCGACGTGATCGGAGATTATCTGACCGAGATCAACGTAACCTCGCCCACCGGCATTCAGGAGTTGGAGCGATTTGACGGGATCAATGTTGCGGGCATGATCTGGGATGCGATCGAGGCGCGGATCGCTGGGTAGGCAGGTGAGGGTCCGGCGCTCAGCGAAGTTTTGAGACGGACAGGCGATAACCTACAGCCTCGGCCACATGCGGCTTCCTAACATTATCTGATCCGGCCAGATCGGCGATTGTGCGCGCGACGCGCAGAATGCGGTGATATCCGCGCGCCGACAGGCCGAATTTTTCGGCCACGCGGTTCAACAGATCGCGCCCCTCTGAATCGGGTGTTGCGAAGGCCTCCATCGCGTCCCCTGCGATGTCGGCATTGGCGCTCATGCCTGGTATGTCGGCAAAGCGGCTATCCTGGATGTTGCGGGCCGTGCCGACACGAAGGGCGACTTCGGCGGTGCCCTCGGCAGCTTCTGGCAGATCCAGATCGCGGTAGGCGACGGGGGGAACTTCGACCCGCAGGTCAAACCGGTCCAGCAGCGGGCCGGAAATCTTGCCCAGATAGTCATCGCCACAGGCCGGGGCCCGCCCGCAAGCGCGGCTCGGGTCTGACAGGTATCCGCAGCGGCACGGGTTTGCGGCGGCGATCAGCATGAATTTGCACGGGTATTTCACATGTGCGTTGGCGCGGGCGACGACGACCTCTCCGGTTTCGATGGGTTGGCGCAGAGTTTCCAGAACCGCGCGCGGGTACTCGGGGAATTCGTCCAGAAACAAAACGCCGTTGTGCGCAAGCGAGATTTCGCCGGGTTTCGCGCCGCGCCCGCCACCGACGATCGCCGCCATCGAAGCGGTGTGGTGCGGTTCGCGAAACGGGCGCGCGCGGCTGATTCCGCCTGCGTCCAGCAGGCCCGTCAGCGAGTGGATCATCGAGGTTTCCAATGCCTCCATCGGTGTCAGCGGCGGCAGGATGCCGGGCAAACGTTGTGCCAGCATGGATTTCCCGGACCCCGGTGTTCCAACCATCAGCAAATGGTGGCGGCCCGCGGCCGCAATCTCAAGCGCGCGTTTGGCGCGTTCCTGGCCGCGTACATCGCGCAGGTCCATGCTGGAACAGGTCGGTTTGGCAACGCCCGCTTCGGCGGGCGACAGTGGGGCCTGCCCGGAAAAATGGCGCACCACATCGCCGAGAGAGGCCGCGCCAATCACCCGTGTTGCATCGACCCAGGCGGCTTCGGCACCGCAGTCGGCGGGGCAGAGCAGGGAACAATCAGCCTCGGCGGCGGCCATTGCTGCGGGCAGCGCGCCATTGACCGCAACGAGGGCGCCATCCAGCGACAACTCCCCCATGGCGACGGTCTGGGCGACTTCTTCGGCGGGTAGAATGTCCAACGCGGCAAGCAGCGACAGCGCGATTGGCAGATCGAAGTGAGAGCCTTCCTTGGGCATATCGGCAGGCGACAGGTTGATCGTGATCCGCTTGGATGGCAGCGCCAGCGACAGGGCCGACATTGCCGCGCGCACCCGGTCGCGCGCTTCGCTGACGGCCTTGTCGGGCAGGCCGACCAGCGAAAAGGCAGGCAGCCCGGCGGTGATGGCGCATTGAACCTCGACCAGGCGGGCCTGAACGCCTTCGAAGGCGACGGTGTAGGTGCGGGCGACCAAGTGTCAGGTGGGCGATGCGTAACACATGGTTAACCCTTGACGCGGAATGTCTTTAACAAAGGTTAATGAAATGTGATTTCTTGATCTGGGCAGGTCAGAGCAGGGCCGCGAAATCCGGCCAGGCCAGCGGATCGGGCTGGGTCTTGTCGCGGCAAAAGGCATTGCAAAAGCCGAAGATGCGGCCCTCGACAGACAGGAAATGCGTTACCGGATCGCCGGAATAGGGGCAAAAGGCGTTTTCTGACGGACCGTTTTCAACAGCATGGGCCACCAGTGGCGCGGGGCCAGGCCAGTCGGTGCGCTCATTGTCGCGGCGATACCAAGGCAGATCCTCTCCGCGTACGAGGCCCATGGCGCGCCAGCGGCGGAATGCCGGGTCATTGAGGTGGGCGTCGACGTAAGCCCGCGCTTCGCGCGAAACATCCAGACCATATCCGGCGATGCGCGCCGCAACTGGCGCGAAAAAGACGTCGGCGGCGGAGTAGGCCCCACACAGCCACGGGCCATCCGGTTTGCAGGTTGCGCGGGCATGGGACCAGATCGCCTCCAGACGTCGCAAGTCAGACTGCACAGCCTCGGACGGTTCGAAATCGCTATAGGTGGCCCGCATGTTCATCGGGCAGTCTTCGCGCAGTGCCATGAAGCCTGCGTGCATTTCGGCGACCAGATTGCGCGCCGTGGCCCGCGCCAGCGGATCTTCTGGCCAAATGCCCGCGTCCGGGTGGCGCGAGGCGAGCTCCTCGACAATTGCGATGCTGTCGCCAAGGATTGCGCCGTCCGGGGTGCGGACCGTGGGAACGGTTTTGGCGGGGGCGAATTTGGCCAGTTGGTCTGCGACGTTACCGACTGTGAAATCTATCAGGGTGACGTTGCGCTTGATGCCGAAGGCTTCAAACAACAGCCAGCCGCGCAAGGACCAGCTGGAATAGGCGCGATCGCCGATGATGAGGTCATAGGTCATGGGCGAAACGTAGCAGGGCGCGGTGTTGTGCGGAAATTCCGATTTGTGCAGTGGCGCGTCACGGAAGGTGATTGATTGGATCGGCCCGCGATCCCAACCCATAGGTGATGCGCGTCACCGACAGGTTGTCGATCCGGTGACCAATGACCTGACTGGGCCTGAGGTCGGTCGCACGCGCGATCTGGGTCATTATGATGCCGATATGGGCAACTGCAATAATGTCGCGGCCCGAATGATCCCGGTTCATCTGGTCGACGATGGGGGCAACACGCCCGGCGGCGTCATGCCAGCTTTCGCCGTTCGGGGGGCGGATGTGGCCCGGATCTTCCCAATAGGCGCGGCTGACGTCGGGGTCGGTGCGCGCGACGTCGTCAAAGCTGCGCCCGTCCCAGTCGCCGAAGGAGAATTCGCGCAATGCCGGCGCATCGGGCAGGCGGGTGCGGGCATCCTGTATGGCGTCCGCCGTTTCGCTGGCCCGGATCAGCGGCGACGCAACGATTAACGCATCGGCGGGCAGATAGGCGGACAGGCGTGTCAATTGCGCCGTGTCACTCAGATCCGCCGGAATGTCGCGCCAGCCGACGAAGGTTTTTGCATGCGTCGGGCCGTGGCGCACCCACCACCAGGTAGCGCCCTCAGACATCGGGCAGCGGCCCCTTCAGCGCGAATGGCAGCCCGGCCATCACACCGACAACGCAATCGGAGCGCGCCGCAATCTGTTGGTTGAGATTGCCGAGCGCATCCCGGTAGCGCCGCCCCAGCGCCGTGTCAGGAACCAAGCCCAGACCAACCTCGTCCGAGACGATGATCAGCGGGCCGGGCGCTTTTTCAATCTGGGCCAGCAGGGCCGCGATCCGGGGTGAAAAATCGCTATCCGCGTGCATGATGTTGCTAAGCCACAGGGTTATGCCATCCAGCAGGATCACACCTTCGTGACCCGCATCGCGCAACGCCTCGGCCAGTGCCAGCGGTGCAGTGACTACCCGCCACCCGTCACCGCGCTGGGCCCGATGGTTGGCAATTTTCGCCGCCATTTCAGCGTCTTGCCCCTCGGCCGTGGCCAGATACAGACGCGACAGACCTGACGCAACCGCCCAGCGTTCTGCCAGCACGGATTTACCCGAAGACGCGCCTCCGATCAGAAACGTCACCCGTTGCATCATGTTTTTTTGAACTTTCTTTGGTCGGAATGCGTGTGTTCTTTCGTAACACTCCTGTGCACGCAAGTTAATCGTGCGACCCGGGAAGGGGGGATCATGACCGGAAATCACGCCGCGGATCAAAATTTCAATCGTCGCGCCATGCAGGCCGAGATGCTGAGTGCCGAGGACGAGCGTGAACTGGCGCTTGCCTGGCGTGACAAGCGCGATGAGGCCGCGCTGCATCGGCTGATCACGGCCTACATGCGGCTGGCGATCTCGATGGCATCGAAGTTCCGCCGCTATGGCGCGCCGATGAATGATCTGGTGCAGGAAGCCTCACTTGGGCTGATGAAGGCGGCGGACAAGTTCGACCCGGATCGCGGCGTGCGGTTTTCGACCTATGCGATGTGGTGGATCAGGGCATCGGTGCAGGAACATGTGATGCGCAACTGGTCGATGGTCAGGACGGGCAGTACGTCGTCGCAGAAGTCGCTGTTCTTCAATCTGCGGCGCGTCCAGGCGCGGCTGGAACGCGAAGCGGCAGCGCGGGGTGAGGCGTTGGACAAGCATCAGATGCAGCAGACGATTGCCACGGAAATCGGCGTATCCCTGGCCGATGTCGAGATGATGTCGGGGCGGCTGGCGTCGGGCGATTATTCGCTGGATGCGACGCAGAGCAGCGATGATGAGGGCCGCGCCTGGGTCGATGCGCTGGCCGATGACGGCCCGATTGCCGAGCAGACCGTCGCCGCGCGTCGCGACACGGCAAAACTGCGCGGCTGGCTGCTGGACGCGATGACCAAGCTCAGCCCGCGTGAACGGCTGATCGTGCGCGAACGCAAACTGGCCGATCAGCCGCGAACGCTGGACAGTCTGGGGCGCGAGCTTGGGTTGTCGAAAGAACGTATTCGCCAGCTGGAGGCAGCAGCGTTTGGCAAGATGCGCGCATCGTTGGAGGCACGCTCGGGCGAGGTTGCGGCGCTGCTGGACTGATATCGCAACCCTTGTGCGCCCTGTGCGGGCTGCATAGACTCTGCCCCTGACGGTCTTGAAAGGGCGGAACATGCTGGCGGGCAAACGGATTTTGCTGATCATTGGCGGCGGTATTGCGGCGTTCAAGGCGCAATTGCTGATCCGCGCCCTGCGCGAAAAGGGGGCGGCGGTGACGCCGGTTCTGACCCGCGCGGCCGAGGAGTTCGTGACGCCCCTGTCGGTATCTGCGCTGGCGGCCAACAAGGTATATCGCGATCTGTTCGACCTGACGGATGAGGCCGAGATGGGGCATATTGAGCTGTCCCGATCCGCCGATCTGATTGTCGTGGCACCCGGCACTGCGGATCTGATGGCCAAGATGGCGCAGGGATTGGCCAACGATCTGGCCTCGACCCTGTTGCTGGCGACGGACACGCAGGTTCTGGTGGCCCCGGCGATGAATGTTCGGATGTGGCAACATCCGGCGACCCAGCGAAATCTGGCGACCTTGAAGGGCGATGGCATCCGGTTTGTCGGACCCGAAAGCGGCGATATGGCCTGTGGGGAGCACGGCCTGGGCCGGATGAGCGAGGTGCCCCAGATTATGGCGGCGGTAGAGGCCGCGCTGGCGGACGGCCCCTTGAAAGGGCGGCACGTGATCGTCACCTCGGGTCCGACGCATGAACCGATCGACCCGGTGCGCTATATCGCCAATCGCTCGTCCGGGGCGCAGGGCACGGCGATTGGCGCGGCGCTGTCGGCGCTGGGCGCGGATGTGACCTTTGTGACCGGCCCGGCGGATGTTGCCCCCCCCGGTGGGGTGCGCTTGGTCCCGGTGCAAACGGCGGAAGAGATGCTGGATGCGGTTCAGGCGGCTATGCCTGCCGATGCGGCGGTATTCGCGGCAGCGGTGGCGGATTGGCAGGTGACGGGCAAGACATCCTCGAAAATCAAGAAGGACGGCAGCGGGAAAATTCCGGCGCTGAAGCTGGCCGAGAATCCGGATATTCTGGCGACGGTGTCCAAGGGAAAAAACCGTCCGAAGCTAGTCGTGGGATTCGCCGCCGAGACAGACGACGTGATCGAGAGCGCGACCGCCAAGCGCAAGCGCAAGGGGTGCGACTGGATCGTGGCAAATGATGTCTCGCCCGAGACGGGCATCATGGGCGGGGCCGAGAATGCGGTGACGCTGATCACTGATGCGGGGGCCGAAGCGTGGCCGCGCATGGGCAAGGATATGGTGGCCCGGCAATTGGCGGCGCGGATTGCCGAGGCGTTGGGATGAAGAAAGATGCCTCCGGCGGGAGTATTTTTGGCGAAAAGACGGGCTGGGCATGAGCTGGATCGACGTCATGCGCGAGGAGGGGGCGGACGCGGCAGTGGCGCTGCCCGAATACGCGACCGCGGGGGCGGCGGGGGCGGACCTGCGGGCCAATCTGGACGAAGCGGATCGCGCCGAAGGGGTGACGATTGCGCCCGGCGCGCGGGTTTTGGTGCCGACGGGGCTTCGGATGGCGATCCCGCCGGGGTTTGAGGTGCAGATCAGGCCCCGCTCAGGCCTGGCGCTGAAGCACGGGGTGACGGTGGCGAATGCTCCGGGGACGATTGATTCAGACTATCGCGGGCCTGTTGGGGTGATCCTGATTAATCTGGGTGCGGCTGCCTTTGTCATCGAACACGGTGCGCGGATTGCGCAAATGGTTGTAGCGCCCGTGGTGCAGGCTAAGATTGCCGAGGTTGCCGCGTTAGACCAGACCGCGCGCGGGGCGGGTGGCTTTGGCTCAACCGGGGTGGGCTGATGGCACTGGTTCTGGCGCTTGGGGCCGGGCTTTGGGGAATCGGGCACCTGATGGGCGCGCCGGTTCGGGCGCGGCTGTTGATGCTGATCTTGCTGTATGTGGCGGTTCTGGCGGTGAACCTGGCGCTTCCCGAAGGGCATCCCTTGGCGGCGGCGACCGGCGGGTCAGCGGGTGAATGGCTGGTGGTCGGCGGGATCGTCGCCGCGATCTGGGGTTACACGCGTGGGCTTTCGATTTTGAAACGCCGCGTGCGGCCCGAGAACCGGACGGCGGGAGAGGCGGCAGCAACACTCGACCCGGAACGCCACGCCCGCCACATCGTCTTGCGTGAAATTGGCGGTGCCGGGCAGCAAAAGCTGACCAAGGCGCGGGTGCTGGTTGTCGGGGCGGGGGGCCTCGGCTCGCCCGCGCTGATGTATCTGGCTGCCGGCGGCGTTGGGACCATTGGGGTGATCGACGACGATGTGGTGGATCTGTCCAATCTGCAGCGTCAGATCATTCACACGGATGCGCGGATCGGCATGCCCAAGGTGTTTTCGGCTGAGGCGGCAATGAAAGCGCTGAACCCCGGTGTGATTGTGCGGCCCTATCACCGCCGGTTTGAGGCAGATATCGCCGGGGATCTGTTCGCGGATTTTGATCTGGTGCTGGACGGCACTGACGATGTGGCGACGCGCTATCTGGTCAATGAAACGGCGGCCCAGGTTGGCATCCCTCTGATCTCGGGCGCGATCAGCCAGTGGGAGGGGCAGGTGAGCACATTCGCCCCGAACGACGGAACGCCTTGCTATGCTTGCATCTTTCCCGATCCCGCGGCGCCCGGATTGGCCCCCAGTTGTGCCGAAGGCGGCGTCGTCGGGCCGCTGCCGGGCGTCATCGGCTCGATCATGGCGGTAGAAGCGATCAAGGAAATTGCCGGCGCCGGGCAGGGACTGCGCGGCCGGATGCTGATCCATGATGCGCTGTGGGGTGAAAACCGGACGCTGACGCTGAAGCGCCGCGCCGACTGCCCTGTGTGCAGCGGCTTGCCAGCGGGGGATGCGGCGTCCTAGGCTGCGCGCAGTGACTGCAAACAACAGGAGGCCGCTGCCATGCGCCTGACCATTCTCGCCGCCGCCCTTGCCCTTGGAACCGCCCCACAGATCGGCCTCGCCGCCGGGCATCTGCCCGATCTTGGCGGGCAAGAGGTCGTGGTCGTCACCGAAAACGCCTATCCGCCGCTGCAATTCGTCGACCCGGCCAGCGGCGACGCAATCGGCTGGGAATATGACGCGATGGCCGAGATTGCCAAGCGGATCAACATCACCGTGGTCTATGAAAATACCAGTTGGGACGCGATGATCCCGGCCGTTTCGGGTGGTGAATATGATCTGGGCATGACCGGCATCACCATCCGCGAAGATCGCGCCGAAATGGTCGATTTCTCGGACAAATACATGACATCGGAAATGGTCATGCTGGTGCGCGCCGATGAAGACCGGTTTACGGACGCCGCCAGTTTTGCTGCGGATGACGACCTGTTGATGGCGGCCCAGCCCGGGACAACTCCGTTTTATGTCGGCGTCTACGACGTACTGGACGGGAATGAGGAGAACCCCCGCATCAAGCTGTTCGAGACCTTCGGCGCGGGCGTGCAGGCGCTGCGCACGGGTGACGTCGATCTGGTGCTGACGGATGGCACGGCGGGCAATGGCTATGTCGATGCCTCGGACGGGGGCCTCAAGATTGTGGGCGAAAAACTGGGGACCGAGGATTTCGGTTTCATCTTCCCCAAGGGTTCGGAGTTGGTCGACGCGATCAATGCCGCGATCGCGGATATGGAGGCGGACGGCACCATTGAGGCGCTGAATACCAAGTGGTTCCTGGACTATAAACTGGGTGGGTGACGCTCGCCGTTTGGTCGATCCGGACCATCCATGAAGCCAGACGCGCAAGACAAAGACTTCCCCTGGTGGCTGCTGATTGCTGCCGGGCTTGCCGCCTGGATGATGTGGAGCGTGGTCGCAGATGACCTTTACCGGCAGGTCCTTGGGACCCTGTCGCGCGGCATCTGGATCACCATCTTTGTCACGTTGATCGCGTTCTTTTCAGCCTCGGCCATCGGGTTGGGGTTGGCGAGTGCGTCGTTGTCTCGATATCTGGTTCTGCGGCAGTTCGCGCGGTTCTATATCGAGATTGTGCGCGGCATCCCGATCCTTGTGTTGCTGCTTTACGTGGCTTTTGTGCTGGCCCCGGCGTTGGTGGCGGCGTGGAACTGGGCCACCGGCGCGTTAGGGTTCGAACCGATCCGCAACCGCGACTTTCCGCTGCTGTGGCGGGCTGTTCTGGCGCTGACCATCGGCTATTCCGCTTTCATTGCCGAGGTATTCCGCGCCGGGCTGCAATCGGTGGATCATGGGCAGATCGAAGCGGCGCAGGCGCTGGGCCTGTCGGGCTGGCAGCGGTTTCGCCATATCGTCTTTCCGCAGGCCATCCGCACCATCCTGCCGCCGCTGGGCAATGATTTCGTGGCGATGATCAAGGACAGTTCGCTGGTGTCGGTGCTTGGGGTGCTGGACATCACGCAATTGGGCAAGCTGACGGCGGCGGGGAATTTTCGGTATTTCGAAACTTACAATGTTGTGGCGCTGATTTACCTGATCATGACGGTGTCGTTGTCGCTGCTGCTCAGGCGGTTGGAGGCGCGGATGCGCTCACGTCCGGGATAGGTGGCTGGACGACAGGCGGGTGCGCCCCTAGCTAATGCGGAAAGGAGATTTTCATGAACCCGCTTTTGTCCGACTGGACCACCGAATTTGCCCTGCCGCCTTTTGCCAGGATTTCCGATGATGATTTTGCCCCTGCGGTTGAGGCCGCGCTGGCCGAGGCCCGGGCAGGGATTGCTAAGATTGCGGATAACCCCGCGCCTGCGACGTTTGAAAACACGGTCGCGGCGTTGGAACTGGCCGACGAAAACCTGTCGCGGGTTTTGGGCGTGTTTTACAACCTGGCGGGGGCCGATGCGACACCGGACCGTGAGGCGCTGATGCGGGAGTTTTCGCCGAAACTGGCTGCATATGGGTCCGAGATCACGATGAACGCGGCGTTGTTCGCGCGGGTCGAGGCGATCTGGGCGGCGCGTGACGCATTGGACCTGACGGATGAACAGGCTCGGGTCTTGTACCTGACGCGGCGCGGTTTTGTGCGCGCAGGGGCGGCACTGGAGGGGGCGGATCGGGATCGGCTGAGTGCGATCAGGGAACGCCTCGCGGTGCTGGGAACCGAGTTCACGCAGAATCTTCTGGCGGATGAACGCGACTGGTCGATGCCTTTGGCTGCGGCTGATCTGGCGGACCTGCCCGGCTTCGTTCAGGATGCCGCGCGGGCGGCGGGGGACGAAAAGGACGCGGGTGGCCCGGTGGTCACCCTGTCGCGGTCGATTATTGTACCGTTTCTGCAATTCTCGCCGAACCGGGCATTGCGCAAACTGGCTTATGAGGCTTGGGGCGCGCGTGGGGCCAATGGCGGCAAAACCGACAACCGGGCGATTGCGGCCGAGATACTGGCGCTGCGGGCCGAGCGGGCCGGGTTGCTGGGCTATGACAGCTTCGCCGACTTCAAGCTTGAGACCGAAATGGCGGGCACGCCGGGTGCCGTGCGCGACCTGCTGATGCAGGTCTGGGCACCGGCGAAGGCGCGCGCAGAAGAGGATGGCGCGGCGTTAGAGGCGATGCTGGTTGCGGACGGGCAATCCGCGCCATTGGAGCCATGGGACTGGCGCTATTATTCTGAAAAACGCCGCAAGGCGCTGCACGATCTGGATGAGGCGGAATTGAAACCGTATTTACAACTCGACCGGATGATCGAGGCTGTGTTTTCGGTGACCGGGCGTTTGTTCGGGCTGGAATATCGCGCACTGGATGTGCCGCTTTACCATCCCGACGCGCGCGCGTGGGAGGTTACGCGCAACGGGCAGCATATGGCTGTTTTCATCGGGGACTACTTCGCGCGAAGCTCAAAACGCTCGGGCGCGTGGTGTTCGGCGATGCGATCCCAGAAGAAGCTGGGCGGTGATGTGCGGCCAATTGTTGTGAATATCTGCAATTTCGCCAAGCCATCCGAAGGGCAGCCGGCGTTGCTGTCCTATGACGACGCGCGGACGCTGTTTCACGAGTTTGGCCACGCCCTGCACCAGATGCTGAGCGATGTGACCTATGAGAGTATTAGCGGAACCTCGGTTGCGCGTGATTTCGTCGAGTTGCCCAGCCAGTTGTTTGAACATTGGCTGGAGGTGCCGGACGTTTTGGCAGAATTCGCGACCCATGCTGAAACGGGAGAGGCGATGCCCGCGGCGTTGCTGGAGCGCCTGCTGGCGGCGCAGACTTATGACATGGGGTTCCAGACGGTCGAATATGTCGCTTCGGCATTGGTCGATCTGGCGTTTCACGATGGCGCGCCGCCCGCCGACCCGATGCAGAAGCAGGCCGAGGTTCTGGAAGCGTTGGGCATGCCACGGGCCATCGGCATGCGCCACGCAACGCCGCATTTCGCCCATGTGTTTGCGGGCGACGGCTATTCCAGCGGATATTACAGTTACATGTGGTCCGAGGTTATGGACGCGGACGCCTATCAGGCATTCCTGGAAGGCGAGGGGCCGTTTGATCCGGGTCTTGCGCGCAGTCTTGAGGAAAATATCCTGTCCGTCGGGGGGGCTGTCGAACCAGACGTGCTCTATACCCGGTTCCGAGGCCGGATGCCCGGTGTCGGCGCCTTGCTGAAAGGGCGCGGCCTGGCCGCCTGACCCGGCGGAAAAGCCTGCGGCTTTGCTGTTTTTATTGGCGTCGGCGGCGATGCGAGCCTGTCACATTCAACGCCGCGTATTTGGCGCGGTTCGGAGCCTCCGGCGGGAGTATTTTTGGCGAAAAGACAGGGTCAGTCGCGCAGTTCTTCGGCGTGTACGCCCCAGAGCGTGGATTTTTCGACCCAGCCCTTGTGGCCGTCGGCGGTGATCCGGCACCAGGCGGGTTTGCATTTTCCAAGCCGCGCGATCACGCCGGATTCGGCGATGGCCATGGGTTCGCTGTCTGGGTCGGCGGCGCGGTGCAGAACCAGCATGTCCTGGTCAACGATGACCATCCGGGTGCCGGACAACAGCGAGTAATGGACCCAGCCGCCTGCGCCCTCGCGGTCGCGGACCCGGCGCCAATGGCCGTATTCGCCGATGATCTCGACCGGCATTCCGCGACGTTTGAATACCCAGTCGATGCGATGCGTGAGCGAGGGTCCGCGCCGCACGTTCACTTCGGCAGATTTTGTCGACACGAAGCGTGGCAGCGGCAAGTTTGTCACCGGACCGCGCGCAGGCGCGGGCGCTGCCACTTCGGTTGCTGGCGGTTGTGGGCGCGGTTTTGGGGTCGCCTCGATCGTGGTGGCCGCGCCGATGCTGCTTGCGCCGACAATCAGCCACAGACTCAGCATGGCTGCCGCCCGGTTCAGGGTTCCAATGACGTTCATCCGCCGATCCTTGCCTCTGCCCGCCCGGATTGTTCCGGGTCGTTGGGGTCATCCCACCTTGCGGCGCGCCCCGTTCCTTGCCAGTTTGCACATGATCGGGCCTATGGCCAGAAATCGGAGGGCATCATGGGCGCAAAAAAGCTGAGTGTTGTCGCAACGCGACGCTTGCCCGAAGTGGTCGAGACCCGGATGAGCGAATTATTCGACGTTACGCTGGGGCCAGACGACGGACCGATGGGGCGCGAGGCACTGGCGGCAGCGATGCGCGGGTGCGATGTTCTGGTGCCGTCACTGTCGGATCAGATTGATTCCGCTTTGCTGGCGCAGGCGGGTGAACGACTGAAACTGATCGCGAACTATGGTGCCGGTGTCGATCACATTGACGTGGCGACGGCCCGGCAGCGCGGCATTCTGGTGTCAAACACACCGGGCGTGTTGACAGACGATACTGCGGATATGACGCTGGCGTTGATTCTGGCCGTGACCCGGCGCATCCCCGAAGGTCTTGCGCTGATGCAGGCCGGAAACTGGGAGGGTTGGTCCCCCACGGCGATGCTGGGCGGGCGAATCGCGGGTCGGCGTCTGGGAATCCTCGGGATGGGGCGGATCGGGCAGGCCGTGGCGCGACGTGCGGCTGCCTTTGGCATGCAGGTGCATTATCACAATCGGCATCGGCTGCGGGAGGAGACCGAGGCGGAGTTGGAGGCGACCTGGTGGGACAGCCTTGATCAGATGGTCAGCCGTGTGGATGTGTTGTCGATCAACTGTCCGCACACGCCTTCGACTTTTCATCTGCTGAACGCGCGGCGATTGAAGCTGATGAAGCCGACAGCGGTGATCGTAAATACCTCGCGCGGGGAGGTGATTGACGAAAACGCCCTGACCCGAATGCTGCGCGCGGGCGAGATTGCCGGGGCGGGCCTGGATGTGTTCGAACACGGGGCCGAGGTGAACCCGCGCCTGCGCGAGCTGCCGAATGTGGTGTTGCTTCCGCATATGGGGTCGGCCACTGTAGAAGGGCGGATTGAAATGGGAGAGAAGGTCTTGATCAATATCAAGACCTTCGATGACGGCCACCGCCCGCCGGATCTTGTGATTCCGTCGATGCAATGAGGCCAGCTGGGCCGTCGCGCCGCGAAATCGGCTGGGCGTTGCTGCTTTGCGTGGTCTATGTCGCCTTGTCACTGGCGCTGCGGTTGGCGACAGGCCCGGCGCTGGAAGTTGACGAGGCCGAGGTCTGGTTGCAGGCACAACTGGGTTATGCGCTGGGCTATGGTCCGCAATTCCCACTGTACTACTGGATACAGTTCGGTCTGTTTGATGTCTTTGGGAAATCTCTGGCCGTTGTCGACATTTTCCGATCGACCTTGATGGCGCTGACGGTGTTCTTCGCGTTTCTGGCACTGCGGCAGGCGGTTGGGGCGATGTCGTCGTCTTTGGCGGCGGCATCGCTGATTTTCCTGCCGGATTATGCCTGGGTGTCACAGATGACGCTGACCCACACGCGGATTATGGCGGCGTTGGCGATGGCGACGTTCGTGGCATTTGCGTGGTTTTTGCGCACTGGCCGGATGGCTGCGATCGTCTGGCTGGGGGTCGCGCTGGGTTTGGGAGGGTTGAGCAAGCCGAATTTCTGGTTGGTGCCGATCATGCTGTCCCTGGCGGCGTTGTCGATCCCGGCGTACCGCGCGCGGATGCGCGACAAGCGGTTGCTGTTGGCGCTTGTGATTGGCGCGGCGATCGTTGTCGCGCCCTATGGTTGGATCATTCTGCATCCGACGGAAGCGCTGGCCTCGATCAATAAACTCGCGTTGCCCAAACCCGAAACGCGAATGATCGTGACACTGATCGGCCTGTTTGATCTGACGAAATGGGCACTTTATGCGATGTTGCCGTTGGTTTTTCTGGTGGCGATATTCCGCAGTTTCTGCGCCCATCGCACTGATGATCGTCCGCCGGATGCAGAAGTCTTCGCCCAATTCTGCATGCGTGCGGCAATTGCCGGGTTTGCGATTGCGATACTGTTTGTCGTGCTTTCTGGTGCGGGTCAGTTCAAATCTCATTGGTTGATGTTCGCCACGCCCTTCGCGGCCTTTGCATTGGTGCTGCCCCTTCTTGCGCGGATGAGTTTGCTACAGCGTCGGATTTGGGGCGCGCTTGCCATTCTGGCCGTGATTGGAACGCAGACCAGCCTTGCCGTGCAACGTGGCACGCCCCCCGCTACGCAAGCATTGGACGCCGAGGCGCTGGCCCAGGATCTTGAACAGCGGTTTGGGGCGGATCGCCTGACCGTGATTGGGGATTTCTATTGGAGCGGGAATCTGGCTCGGACCCGGCCAGATTGGGATGTGCGCGCGTTGACGCCGCCCGGTTCGGTTGATGGCGAAATCCTCATGTTGACCAAGCTTCCGATCCAGTCGCCCGAAGGGATCTTGCGCTGGCTGAAGCTTGGCGAATGGAGCGCTGGGCAACAGGTTGTGCTGACCCCGGCCTTTATCGCGCCGAGCACAGAAGACAGGCCAGTTTTTGCGCGAATTCTGACGCCGCCAGGATAACCTTCCTGGCCGGGGCGGGCAGGCCAGCGTTGCGAATGCAATTGCGGCTGGACCTGTCGCGGGCCCGGTGGCTAACCTTCGCCGGATGCGAGGCATTTCACAGCTTCTGTTCTGCGTTTTTATCCTGACGCTTGTCGGCTGCGGTCGCAATCTGTCAGAGGCGGAAACCGACTATCTTGGTGGCCTTCTTGGGCCGGGGCTGGCGGTTGAGCGGGTTCGCGTCTCCTCCACCGGGTCCGAGATTGCGCAAAGCGATGCGCCGCCGCGATTGATTGTACCGGGCAGCGCGCTGAGCTGCGATGTGCCACCTGATACCCGCGCGGTGCGACCGCCGACGGCTGTGGCGCTGTTCAACACGATCTGGGTGTCGCCGGTTCTGCATTACGACAATCTGTTGATCGATTGGCCCGAACGCCTTCCGCTGGCCCGCGCGATCCTTATGGCGCATGAGGCGACGCATGTCTGGCAATGGCAGAACCGGGACATCACCGGTTACAGCCCGTTTGCGGCCGTGATGGAGAATATCCGCATGCGCGATCCCTATTCCTATGAGCTTGAGGCAGGAAAGCCGTTCCTCGACTATGGTTTTGAACAGCAGGCGCGGATTGTAGGGGATTTTGTCTGCCATTCGGCTGCGGACCCGAATTCGGCGAAAACGAAAGCGCTTGGCACGTTGCTGAAGCCGGTGTTCGGCCCCGGAGCGACCCTGGCAGGTCGCAATTGAGGGCCGTTGCGTCGGCGGCACTTGCACGGGGCGGCGCGATTTCGCCAGATTGGGCGCATATCTTTCGGCTGAGGGAATCGCGGCGATGAAAACCCATGTAAAAGCTCTGGTTGTTGGCGGCGGGGCGGTTGGCACCGGCATTGCCTATCATCTGGCCAAGGCGGGCTGGGATGACGTGATGCTGGTGGAACGGGACGAACTGACGTCCGGGTCCACATGGCACGCTGCGGGTCTTCTGCCGCTGTTCAACATGTCTTATGCGACCACACACATCCACAAATACTCGGTCGATTTCTACAAATCACTGGAGGCAGAGACCGGGCTGAACGCGGGCTTCTCGGTCGTTGGCAATTTGCGCATGGCGCAGACCAAGGACCGGATGGACGAATACATGCTCTATGCCAGCACCGCGGAAACCTGTGGTGTGCCGTACGAGTGGTTGAAAGCGAAAGACATCAAGGACCGCTGGCCGCTGATCCACACCGACGATCTGGAAGGCGCGATCTATCACCCGACGGATGGCTACATTAACCCCGCTGATGTGACGATGGCGATGGCCAAAGGCGCGCGGCAGCGCGGCGTGACGATCGAACGCAAGTGGCAGGTCGATGGCTATAAATGGGCCGGGGATCACTGGGACGTCACCATGACCAAGATGGTCGAACGCGGCGGCAATCTTGTGTCCGGGGCCGAGCAGGTGGTGGTCCAGGCCGAGCATGTGGTGACCGCCACGGGCAACCACGCGCAGCGCACGGCGCGGCAGTTGGGGATCAAGATCCCGGCGATCCCGGTCGAACATACATTCATCGTGATGGATCAGGATCCGGCGCTGGTCGAATGGCGCAAGACCAACCCAGAACACCCGGTGATCCGGGATGCGGATGCGCAAAGCTATGTGCGTGAAGAACGTGGCGGCTGGATCCTGGGTGTCTATGAAAAAGGGGCCCCGGCGCGGTTCGAACATTCGGTGCCCGACAGTTTTCGCGCCGACCTGTTCCAGCTGGATCTGGAGCGGATCGAGGAACAGTATCTGGCCATGATCCACCGCATTCCGTCTTGTGAGGAAAGCGGGTTGAAGGACGATTTCAACGGTCCGATCTGCTATACGCCCGATGGCAACCCGCTGGTCGGGCCAGCGCCCGGCTTGCGCAACATGTGGCTGGCCGAAGGGTTCAGTTTCGGGATCACGGCGGCGGGCGGAACCGGGTATTACCTTGCCCAGATGATGGTCGAGGGCGAGGCCGAGATCGACATGGCGAGCCTTGATCCCAAGCGCTACGGGTCATGGATGACCACCGAATATGCGGCGCGCAAGAACGAGGAATGTTATTCCCACGTCTATATCCTGCACCACCCGGATGAGGAACGTGAAGCAGCGCGACCACTGAAAACCGCGCCGTCCTATGACCGGATGAAGGCGCGTGGGGCGCAGTTCGGGCAGGTGAACGGGTGGGAGCGTCCGAATTATTTCGGGCCGCTCGATGCGCCCGACAGTTTTGACCACGACGCCCGCAGCTTCCGCCGCGGCGGCTGGTGGCAGTATGCTGCGGAAGAGGCGAAGGCGATCCGCGAAGGCGTGGGCATGATCGACGCCTCGGCCTTTACCAAGCACGAGTTGCGTGGGCCGGGGGCGGCAGCGTTCCTCGACTGGTTCACCACCAACAAGCTGCCACGCGTGGGGCGGATCAACCTGACCTATGCGCTGACCGATGCCGGGACGACGCGGACGGAATACACGATCCTGCGCCCGGCTGAGGATCGGTTTATCCTGATTTCCGCCGGGGCCTGGCAAGCCTATGACGGCGATTTCCTGGCCAAGGCGGTGAATGACAATGTTGAGCGGTTTGGTGCGATGCATCTGGTCGACATCACCTCGCAAAATGGCGTGTTCGCACTGGCCGGGCCGAAGTCACGAGAGGTTCTGCGAGAGCTGATCGTGGATGCGGGCCCGAACACGGCGCTGTCAAACAAACGTTTCCCCTGGCTGTCTGCCAAGCAGATCGAATTGAAGATGTGCCCGGTGAATGCAATCCGCGTGGCCTATACTGGTGAGCTGGGGTGGGAGTTGCATCACCCGATGGAGATGCAGAATTACCTGTTCGATCAACTGGTGGCACCAGGCGAAGCGCACGGGCTGAAACTGGTCGGCGCGCGGGCGCAGAATTGGCTGCGGCAGGAAAAATCCTATCGCGCGTTCGGCACCGAACTGGGGCGCGATGCGACGCCGCTGGAGGCCGGGTTGGATCGGTTTGTGGACCTGTCGAAGGACTTCCATGGCAAGGCCGCGATGGTCGAAACTGGCATTCGCAGCAAATGCGTGACCCTGTTGATCGACGGCCCGGATGACGCCGACCCTTGGGGGCGCGAGGTGCTTTATGCCGGTGATGCGCGGGTGGGACGCCTGACCTCGGGCGGGTATTCCGTGGCGTTTGGGAAAAGCATCGGCATGGGCTATGTCAGCCCGGATCATGCCGCGCCGGGAACGAAGCTGCAGGTCAAGATGTTTGACAAGCTGTGGAACGCGACCGTGACCGAAGACAGCCCGTATGATCCGAGGAACGAGAGGATTCGCGTGGACGGATAAGGCGGGATTTGGCCTGGAGGGGACGTTCACGGATGCATCGCAAGCAGGGCGCGCGCCGGACCGGCGGGCTGGCGCTGCACCGTTGAGTTTGCATGATTTATGGCTCAGGTTTGGCCGCCAACTCGCTTGGAAGCGCCACGTTCAGACCAGCGCCTGACCGGCGGGACCGGTCCGGCGCGCGCCCTGCGCCTTACGGCGCGCACCGGGCGCGGGGAGAGCCGCAAACGTCCGCCTCAGTCCATCTTCATTCGCGTTGACGTCTCTCAAAAGCGCACCGACACCCAACTCAAACCGTCGCGTGTCGCGCCCTTGCGCCGCGTTCGATCGCTGCCGCATGCAGGCGATCAATGTTCAACTCATACCGCATTTCTTCCAGCAGACGAAGCTCACTTTCCTTGAGCGAGCCATCGGCGGCGGCGACGTCGCAGGCCAGGGCGTATGCCGTTTCGTGCAGTTTTTCTGGCAGCGCCTCGCGGGTCATGCCGAACAAAGCGTCCAATCCGTCTTCTTCGGTCAACAGATCAAAGACCATTTCGGCGACCACGCGAATGCGGTCCTGATCATAATCGGCGAACACCGGCAGGTGGTTGACGATGCGGTTGATCGTCAACAACTCGGTCGTGGGCAAGCGCTCATCCGATGCAGAGATTGCGATCATCAAGGCGACAAGGCTGTCGGGCGGCGTCAAAGGCAAGCTCATCTCGGGTTTTCCGATCCTGGGTAAGCCCCGGACATTATTGACCTTGGGCGCGCGCGGCAATAGGACAGCCGCCTTTGCATCATCTGCCCGAAAGGGGCTGTCATGACCGATCTGCGCACCGCTGCTATGACCTCGAAGGCCTGGCCTTTTGAAGAGGCGCGCCGCGTGCTGAAACGGTACGAAAAGGCGCCGCCCGAAAAAGGTTATGTGCTGTTCGAAACGGGCTATGGCCCCTCGGGCCTGCCCCATATCGGCACGTTTGGAGAGGTCGCGCGCACCACGATGGTGCGGCGGGCGTTCGAAGTGATTTCGGACATCCCGACGAAACTGCTGTGCTTTTCGGACGATATGGACGGGTTGCGACGGGTGCCGGACAATGTACCGAACCAGGAAGCGATGGCCGAAAGCCTGCAAATGCCGCTGGCCCATGTGCCCGATCCGTTCGGCACGCACGACAGTTTCGGGGCGCATAACAATGCGATGCTGCGCCGGTTCCTTGACACGTTCGGGTTCGAGTATGAATTCGCCAGTGCGGCCGAATACTATGCCTCGGGCAAGCTGGACGCGGTGCTTTTGCGCGCGGCGGAACGCTATGACGATATCATGGCTGTCATGCTGAGGTCATTGCGTGAAGAACGTCAGGCAACCTATTCATGTTTTTTGCCAATCTCTCCGACAACAGGGCGCGTGCTTTATGTGCCGATGAAGGATGTGGATGGCGCAAAGGGAACGGTGACCTTCGAGGATGAAGACGGCGCGGATGTGACCCTGCCGGTTACCGGCGGCAATGTGAAATTGCAGTGGAAGCCCGATTTTGGCGCGCGCTGGGCCGCGCTGGGCGTGGATTTTGAGATGTACGGCAAAGAGCACGCGCCAAACACGCCGATCTATGGCCGGATATGCGAGATTCTGGGCGGCAAGGCCCCGGTGAATTTCACATATGAGCTGTTTCTGGATCAGAACGGTGAGAAGATATCCAAATCCAAGGGCAACGGGCTGAGCATCGACGAATGGCTGACCTATGCGGCGACCGAAAGCCTGTCGTACTTCATGTACGCCAAACCGAAGACCGCCAAGCGAATGCATTTTGACGTGATCCCGCGCGCAGTGGACGAGTATCATCAGCAGCTGCGCGCCTATCCCGCGCAAGAGGTGACGCAGCAGTTGAATAACCCGGTCTGGCATATCCATGGCGGCGCCGTGCCGGACAGTGGCATGGTTGTTCCGTTCTCGATGCTACTGAATATCGCCAGTGTTTCGGGGGCCGAGGATAAAGCGACGCTCTGGGGTTTCATCCGCAAATATGCGCCTGACGCAACGCCCGAGGCGAACCCCGATCTGGATGCGGCGGCGGGCCATGCGGTGACCTATTACAAAGACCACGTCGCACCGCATAAAACCTATCGTGCGCCGGGTGATGCGGAACGCGCGGCGCTGGCTGATCTGCGCGACCGGTTGAAAAGCTGGGACGGGGGGCTGGACGCGGAGGCGCTGCAGACGATGGTGTTTGCGGTCGGAACCGAACATGGGTTTGACCCTTTGCGGGCCTGGTTCACGGCGCTTTACGAAGTGCTGCTTGGCGCGTCCCAGGGGCCGCGTTTCGGTGGGTTCATCGCGCTTTACGGTATTTCGGAAACCGTGGAACTGATCGAGCGCGCGCTGGAGGGCGACCTTCAATCAGGGGCTGATGGCGCATAAAAACTTGAAACTTCCCCGCCGTGCCGCACGTGTCTTGATCAGGACAGGTCGAAAGTGGAGGGATTGGTTCATGAGAAAATTTCTGACGGCATGCGTGGCCATGCTGATGTTGGCTGCACCGCTAAGCGCGCAGGACGCCGCCCCAGAGGGCGCCATTCAGGGTGTGATTTCCAGCCAGATGGACGCGTTTCGCGCCGGTGACGTTCCCGGGGCGTGGGCGCATGCCTCTCCGACGATCAAACGCCTGTTCGGGACCGAACAGAATTTCGCGATGATGGTTCAGCAGGGCTATCCGATGGTCTGGCAGCCGGGTGATATTCGATTCCTCGAGTTGCGCGAAGTTGACGGCAAGCAGCGTCAGAAAGTCATTGTTCGGGATGCCGATAACGTATTTCACGTGCTGGAATACGACATGATCAAGACCGAGGATGGCTGGCGAATTGACGGCGTGCATCTGGTGCCGGCGCCGCAGATCGGGGCGTGATCTTATCGAAAGGCCAGGATCGCAAACCCCAGCGCAATGAAGGCTGACGTCAGGGTTGCAACGCCAAAGGCGCGAATGCGCCCGGGCTTGGGCTGAAGCCCGGCCTTGACCGCGTTGCGGGCGGTTATTCTGGCCAGAACCGACACGCCGGTCAGCAGCAGCACGAACGCCAGCTTTGCCTGGAACGCCGGTATCGTCAGCGCGTTCAGCCCGCCCCAAGCCAATAATAACAAGCCGCTAAGCCAGAGCAGCGCCAGACCGGCGGTCGCGACCCGTGCGTAAACCGGGGCCATGGCGCGCAGCACCCCGGCAGCCTCGGGCATGGTGGCGCGACTGGCGCGCAGGCCCAGCAACAGGTTGGCCAGCCCGCCGCCGATCCCCAGCGCCAGACCTGTGAAATGCACGAATATCGCAACCTGATAGGCCATATCGGCCCTCCGCTCGCATCGCAGGGGACGACTTTGCCGGGTCAGACGGCCACCCGTCAAGCGCACGCTGCCTTAGGGCCTGGTTAATCATGCCTGCCATACCCCCCGCCGCCAACCGGTCAGCCGCGCCTTGGGCGCGTCGTCGCAAGGGCTGCAGATGCGCCAGAAAAGGGGAATGGGATGAATAAGGCAATCACTGAAGGGCTGGTGCTGATGCCGCCACCGTTTGCAGACGGGCTGAGCGTCTGGGCAAACGGGGATGGCACGCCGGGGTCCGCCACATACGACGGCGATCCCGGCGCGGCGTTGATCGCGGCGGATCAGGATTTTGGCGGCTGTCTCGAATTGCTGAAGATCAATGCCACCCAGCAGCTGCGCCACATGGGGGAAACGCCGATCCAGCCGGGATGCTATCTGCGTATCCGCGCGCGGGTGAAGGCGATTTCGGGCAACCTGCCGGATGTGGCGATTTCCGCCTGGGCCGGATTGGCCAACAACGCCCACGCCGGTGGTCTGGTTGAGGTTGGGCCGGCAACAACCCTGACCACCTATGGTGAGGTGGTCGAGGTTTCGGCAATTGTCGGCACAGGCGCGCGGGGCGGTGTGGATATGCCCTGGGGCACGGCCCCGGCCTATGGCCACTTTGGGCTGGACCTGACCGGGCCTTCCGGTGGCATCGTGCGGATCGACGATTTTGTCATCGAAGACATCACCAGCGCCTATTTGCGGGACATGATGGACTGGGTCGATGTGCGTGATTTCGGCGCGGTCGGGGATGGCGTTACGGATGACCACGCGGCATTTGATGCGGCAGACATCGCCGCCGACGGGCGCGACATTCTGGTGCCCGAGGGGACGTATCTGATCGGGTCCAACATCACGATGGACAACCCGGTGCGCTTTCAGGGAACGGTCACAATGCCCGCCGACAAGCGCCTGATTCTGCGCGGAAATTTCAACCTGCGGCCTTACGTCGAGGGTTTCGGGGATGAGGTTCTTGGCTTCAGGAAAGCCTTTCAGGCGTTGCTGCACTACACCGATCACGATGCGCTGGACCTCGATGGCCTTCGGATCGACGTGGATGGCCCGATTGATCTGCATGACGCCGTCAACACCGTTGATACGTTCGAGGTGCGTCGCGTGATCCGCAACGGGCAATTCTATGTCGTGAACAGCGCCAACTGGGATGTTGAAACCGTGACCGGCGACGGCAGCTATTCTGCGGGCAATCCGCTGCAACTGACCAGCGTGACGAACGTGGCCAACATTCCCATCGGTGCCCAGGTCGCCGGCAACGGCGTCGGGCGCGAGGTTTACGTGAAGGCGACCAATCCGGGGGCGGGAACCGTGACGCTCAGCCAGCCGCTGTTCGCGCCGAATGCGACGCAGACCTACACGTTCACGCGCTACAAATACGTGCTGGATTTTTCCGGCTTCACCAAGCTTAGCAAATTCACCCTCAGCGATATTGAGTTGCAGTGTAACGGTGACGCCAGCGGTATTCTGCTGGCCCCGGCGGGCGAGACGTTTCATCTGAAGGACAGCTTCGTCACCAAGCCCGAGCATCGCGGCATCACCTCGATCGGCACGGGCTGCCAGGATCTGCAGGTCGACCGCTGCCATTTCGTGTCGGATGAACAGCAGGTTCCGGCGACGAACCGGGTTTCGCTGGCGCTGAACGTCAACAAGAACGACGCCAAGATCCGCGATAACCGGTTTCAGCGGTTTGGCACGACGATGGTGCTGAAGGGCACCGGGCATCTGATTATCGGCAACCACTGGTTCCAGGGTGACGAGGTGACGGATGGCCCCCGACAGGCCGGGCTGGTGTTCACGCAGCCAAATGTGAATTCCACCGTGACCGGCAATTACATCGACAATTGCTTCGTCGAGATGACGAACGAGCATGACGCCGCGCCGGATTTCTCGTCCGAGTTCAGCTTTGGCGGTCTGACGATCACCGGCAACATTTTCGGCGCTATTGACGTCGCCAGCTCTTTCGCCTGGCTGGTGGTCAAGCCGCACGGGCCGGGGCATTTCCTGCAAGGTCTGACGGTGTCCGCCAACAGCTTCAAAACGGTGAACGGCAATATTGACCGGGTTGAGAAGGTGGACGATTCGATTGCCCCGCTGGATATGTCGCGGGCGCGCAACGTGGTGTTTTCGGCCAATACGTTCAACGGGATCAGCCAGAACACGATCAATCCGGTGTTGATGGAATTCAACCAGCCATCCAACCAGTCGGTCTGGACCCTGGACGCCGGCGCCTATTTGCCGTTCGAAGGCTGGGCGCGCCGCGTTACTTCGGTTGTGGTCGAGGATCTGCAATCCTCCAGCCAGTCGATCTATACCGCGCCACAAGTTGCCACCCAGCAGGGCGCGAACAAGGATCAGATCACGCTCGGCTGGTCGCAGGCGGTGAGCGGCAAAGTTCAAGTGACGGTGCGGATGGACAACCCGGTCTAGGCTTATCCGGGGCCGGTCAGAGGGTTCTCCACCTCGCCATCATTGACCCAAAAAATATCCCCGCCGGAGGCATTAAACTTTTTCTCTAGCGCGCAGGGTTACAAAACCCTGCGCGCATTTGCATGACATCCGCTATCGGCGGGCTGTAGTCACCGGGCCGTCGGCCGTGATCTGTGTCGCCGATAACGTGTGATCTGCGTTCTGCATCCGGTGGCTCAGCAGTGTTTGCGTCATCTCCAGCAACACGGGCGCCATCGCCGGATCATCGGCCAGATTGCACATTTCCCCGTCGCCCTCGCGGTCAAACAGCAGCGGCGGCAGCGCATCCGCGAAGTAGGTCAGCGTATAACGCGGCCCGCGCAACACTGCGAAATTCGCGCCCGATGCGTGCAGCTTGTGCGTTGTCTGCCAATGCGTGGGGGCAACGGGGTTGCCGAAGTCCAGCTCGCTATAGCTATGGGTGCGCCAATCGTCCGGCGTGTCGCTTTGCAAGAACGCCTTTAGGGATCGCCCATCCATCGACGGCGGCGCCGCCAATCCGAGGCAGTCGAGGATCGTCGGGGTCACATCCACGGATTCACTTGGGCGCGTGACTTCGGTGCCGTGGGCGTCCGGCTGCGTCGGGTCGCGGATGATCAGGGGCGTGTGCCAGGCGGCGTCATAGGGGCTCATCTTGCCCCAGGTGTGGTGATCGCCCAGCATCTCTCCGTGGTCGGCGGTGACGACCAGCAGGGTGTCATCCCATTGGCCGCTGTCTTTCAGAAATGCGATGATGCGCCCGATGTGGACGTCCACTTCGGCGGCAAGGCCAAGGTAAATCGCGCGCAATGCCTGGACGGTGTCGTCGTCGTTGCCCAGATCGGGAAAACCATCCACCAGCGCGGCAGCGTTGGCGGGGGTGAAGAAGGGATGGGTCGCCAGCTCTGCCGACTGTGACCCATGCCGGTCGGGCAGGGGCAGTGTGTCTGGGTCGATCATCCGGTTATAGGGCGCGGGCGCGACCAGGGGCGGGTGCGGCCGGATATAGGTCAGATGGGCGAACCACGGCCGATTTCCGCGTGCGCGCAGGTGCGTCAGGCAGGCGTCGGTCAGAAAGGCCGTATCGCTGTCTTCCGCCCGGTAGAAGGCAGGATCATCGACACGGCACGGCTGATCAGCTTGCGCGACCGGCACATAGAACTCGGCGTAATCGGGAATATCGTAGCCTTTGGCAACAAGCGAGGCGCGCCATGGAAAGCTTTCATCGGCGCCCATTTCGACAGTCTGCACAAATCCCGGCATGACCCGCTCGTAGGTTCGCAAATCCGGGTCAACCGGCTGGTGCAACCTTGGGTCGAGCGTGGTGTCGGTATAGCCAAACAGCAGCGGCAGGTGCCCACCCTTGCGCACTTCGGTTGCCAGGTTCGGTGTGTCATGACGCAGCGGCGCGCCATTTCGGACCGAGCGGTGGTTCATCGCGTATTGCCCGGTCAGGAGTGAGGCACGCGACGGCCCGCAAGGGTTGGCGACAGAATGATGATTGGTAAAGCTGACGGCCGCACCCATCAGGGCGCGCAGGTTCGGCAGCGGCACGTGATCGGCCAGCGCGCCGTGCAGCAGGTCGGCGCGCATCTGGTCGATGATGATGAACATCACATTGCGGGGCGGGATCTGTGTCATGGGGGTTCGCAGTCAGCTGGGTTTGCGGAAAATCCGGGTCAGTTTGTGCAGTTCTTCCAGCGCGTCATAGCGCTTGCTGGCCCGGGGCCAATCCTCTTCCTGGACCGCCGCGATCATCGCTTCAAGCAGCAGCATCGTCGCGATGTTGCTGTCCCATGCCGAGGGGACCTGAACCCAGCAGGGAAACACGAAGGGTGCGACCTTGGAGACGGGCGAGGCCCATTGATCGGTGATCAGAACAACTTTTACGCCGCGTTCCGTCGCCAGCTCGGCAAGGCGCATCAGATTGGTTTCGTACCGGCGGATGTCGAACATCAGGATCACGTCGCCCGGTCCCATATCCAGCACGTAATGCGGCCATGTCGCCGCCGAGCTTGTCATGTGGGTCACGTTTTCGCGGATCGCCTGGAAATGGGTGAAAGCATATTCGGCCAGGGCGCGCGTCACCCGGCCGCCGACCACGTATAGATGGCCTTCGGCGTTGGCCATCTCGGCAACGGCGGCGTCAAAGGCATCGGTGTTGAGGTTGGAAAACGTTTGCCCAAGGTTGACCATCACCGCTTCGGAAAACCGGTTCAGCATGTGGGATTCCGGCGCGGCGGCGGCCCAGACCTCGCGCTTTTTGACCGGGCCGGACAGGGTCGCCTCCAACTCGTCCCGCAGGGCTTTGTGGAATTGCGGATAGCCTTTGAAGCCCAGTTTTTGCACCATCCGTGCGACCGTCGGCGTTGAAACGCCGGCGTTTTCCGCCACGATCGTGATCGAGGCAAGCCCCGCCACGGGATAGTTTTCCAGCAGCGACGCTGCCAGTTTGCGCTCGGACACGGTGAGGCCGTCAAAGGCCTCGTGGATCATGTCGCGCACGGTGCGGAAGGCGTCGGTCAAGGGCGGAACTCTTGCAAATGGTTTGCCAGCTTAGGCACAAACGTGGTGCCCTGACCAGCCGTTGAAAGTATATTGACAGTCCGATGATCCCAAGAAAGGATATTGTCAGAATGTCTGGGGGGGAGTCGGGCCGGATGGCCAATGCGGCAGATCGCGAAAAGGTGGTTGAGGTGATCAATCCCGGTGCCGCCGGGCCTGTCGTTCTGGTGTGCGAGCATGCCTCGTCCCATATCCCGGCAGAGTTTGCGGACCTTGGGTTGAGCGCGGCGGATCGGCTGAGCCATGCAGTCTGGGATCCGGGTGCCGAGGCTTTGGGCCGCGCGATTGCCGAACGGCTTGATGCGCCGTTTGTCGCAGGTCGGATGTCGCGTTTGCTTTATGATTGCAATCGTCCGCTGTCGTCCGAAGCGGCGATGCCAAAACAGGTCGAACTGGTCGCCGTGCCGGGGAATGCGGGGCTGACCGCCACAGATCGCGCCGAGCGCGCGGATCGGTTTTATGAGCCGTTCAGATCAACGGTTGCGGCGACACTGGATGGCGTCGCGGCGCCAGTGCTGGTCACGATCCACAGTTTCACGCCGACCTATTTCGGCGAACCTCGGGCGGTCGAGATCGGGATTCTGCACGACAGTGACACACGGTTGGCTGACGCCATGCTGGAAAACAATGGGCCGCTGTCGCACTGCCGCGTTGCGCGCAACGAACCCTATGGCCCGGCAGACGGGGTGACCCATACGCTGAAGGAACACGCGCTTGCGCGCGGCATTGCGAATGTGATGATCGAAGTGCGCAACGACCTTCTGACGTCCGAGGGCGAGGTTGCGCGCATCGCCGACGCGCTGGTTGCCAGCCTGACGACAGCGCAGGCGGCACTGGACAGCACTCAATCGGTCGCGGCGCATCATGCCTAGAGTTTTACTGAGCTATATCCGCTTGGTCGACGGGCTGAACCGCCGGGTCGGGCGGTTCATCATGTACGGCATCTTTGCGTTGATGGCGATTTTGCTGTGGTCGTCGATTTCAAAGACCTTCTTCAACCCGTCGCTGTGGACGCTGGAATTGGCGCAGTTTGCCATGGTGACCTATTACATCCTGGGCGGGCCGTATTCGATCCAACTGGGCTCGAACGTGCGGATGGATCTGTTTTACGGCGAATGGGACGATCGCAAGAAGGCGTGGTTTGATGCCTTCACGATCTTCTTCCTGATCTTCTATCTCTGCGTTCTGCTTTGGGGGGCGCTGGGCTCGACCGCTTATTCGGTCGGCTATTTCGGGCGGGAGCCGATCCAGTTTTTCGGCGAACTCGGCGGGAGCCTGCTGACCGGCGGGCCGGATGCGGCGGCCGAAAAGCTGGGCTTCCTGGAACGTTCTTCAACCGCGTGGCGGCCTTACATGTGGCCGATCAAATCCATCATGATCCTTGGGTTCTTCCTGATGCTGTTGCAGGCGATCAGCGAGTTCCTGAAGGACGTCGCGCGCATTCGCGGGGTAGAGGTGGCATGAGCCAGGAATGGATCGCCATCATCATGTTCGCGACCATGATGCTGATGCTAATGACCGGGCAGCGGGTGTTCGGGGCCATCGGATTTGTCGGAGTGGTTGCGGCCCTGTTGCTGTGGGGGCCGAACGGAGGCGGGGCCGATATCGGATTTTCAGCCGCCATGAAGCTGATGAAGTGGTTCCCGCTGCTGACCCTGCCGATGTTCATCTTCATGGGCTACGTGCTGAGCGAATCGAAGATCGCCGATGACCTGTATCGCATGTTCCACGTCTGGATGGGGCCATTGCGCGGCGGCCTCGCAATCGGGACGATCCTGCTGATGGTGCTGATCTCGGCGATGAACGGCCTGAGCGTGGCGGGAATGGCCATCGGGGCGACGATTGCCCTGCCGGAGTTGTTGAAGCGTGGATACGACAAACGGATGGTGACCGGGGTTATTCAGGCCGGGTCGAGCCTTGGTATCCTCGTCCCGCCGTCGGTCGTTCTGGTGCTTTATGCGATGATTGCACGGCAACCGGTCGGACAGCTGTGGCTGGCCGGTGTCATTCCGGGGCTGATGATGGCCGGGATGTTCATCATCTACATCGTGATCCGCTGTCGGATAAACCCGGAGCTTGGCCCGGCGCTTCCTGCTGCGAACCGCGATATCCCGCTCGCTGAGAAGATGCGCCTGCTCAGCGCGGGTCTTCTGCCGCTGGGCATCTTCGCGGTGATGATGGTGCCTTTTGTGAACGGCTGGACCTCGCTGGTGGAAAGCAGTGCGGTGGGCGCGTTGGCGGCGTTTCTGGCGGCGGTCGTCAAGGGGCGGATGACGCGGCAGGTGTTCGAGAATTCGGTCAGGAACACCCTTGGAATCTCCTGCATGTTCATGTGGATCATTCTGGCAGCACTTGGCTTTGGCGCGGTGTTCGATGGCCTTGGGGCGGTTAACGCCATTGACGATCTGTTCACCGAACGCCTGGGCCTTTCACCCTGGATGATCCTGATCCTGATGCAGCTGAGCTTCATCCTGATGGGCACGTTCCTGGATGACACCGCGATGCTGGTCATCGTTGCGCCGCTTTACGTGCCGCTGGTCGCGGTGCTGGGCTTCGATTTGATCTGGTATGGGGTGCTATATACGATCACCACGCAGATCGCATACATGACGCCGCCATTCGGGTATAATCTGTTCCTGATGCGCGCCATGGCCCCGCCCGAGATTACGCTGATCGACATTTATCGCTCGATCATTCCGTTTGTCTTCGTGATGGCGCTGGCGCTAGCGCTGGTGATGATCTTCCCGCAGATCGCGCTGTGGCTGCCACAAACCGTCTATGGGAACTGAGGGGGACCAATGAAGCTCGACTTCCACCATATCAATTTCGTTTCGGGCGATGTCGACCGGATGCATGACTTCTATACGAAAGTGCTGGGTCTGGACGACATGCCGGTCGCGCAATTCCCACGGACCGAGGCGGCGGATGGCAAGGGGTTTGACGGCAAGATCCGTTTTGCCACCGATGGCGGGATGCAGATGCATCTGGCCGAGCGGGCAATGGATATCGCCTTCCAAAACGGGCAGGTGATCAACCCGCTTGAGCGTGGTCATATCGCCTTTCGTACCGATGATCTGCACGCGTTCCTGGCCACTCTCGACGCCGAGGGCATCCCCTATTCCGACTATGGCACCGCCTTTTCCAAGGATTGGCATCAGGTGTTCTTTCACGACCCCGAAGGCAATGTGATCGAGGTGCATCAGCAGGTGGCCTGACAAAGGGGACAAGCCTCGTAACAGACGGGGCCAATAACGCCGCAAAGCGGTATTTCATGGGGCATCCGCCCCGCCAACTGAAAGGATCAGACATGACTTCAAGACGCAAGTTTATCGCAGGGGCCGCCGTTGCACCTGCCGCTGCGCTGGCCACGCCCGCGCTGGCGCAAAGCCAGATCAAATGGCGGATGCAAACCTATGCCGGCCCCGCGCTGGCCGCCGAGGTCATCGTGCCCGCCATCGAGATGTTCAACAAGATCGCCGGGGATCGCATGAACATCGAGCTGTTCTTCGCAGACCAGCTGGTCCCCACCGGAGAGCTGTTCCAGGCGATGCAGCGCGGGACGATTGATGCGGTGCAGTCGGACGATGACTCGATGGCCTCACCCACCGAAGTGACGGTGTTTGGCGGCTACTTCCCGTTCGGGTCGCGCTACAGCCTCGACGTGCCGGTGCTGTTCAACCAGTACGGTCTGAACGAGATCTGGGATGCCGAGTATTCAAAGGTCGGCGTCAAGCACATCTCTGCCGGTGCCTGGGATCCCTGCCACTTTGCCACCAAAGACCCGATCCGGTCGTTGGCTGATCTGGAAGGCAAGCGGGTCTTCACCTTCCCGACCGCCGGGCGCTTCCTGTCCCAATTCGGCGTCGTGCCGGTGAACCTGCCATGGGAAGACATCGAGGTTGCTGTGCAGACCGGCGAACTCGACGGCATCGCATGGTCGGGCATTACCGAGGATTACACCGTTGGTTGGGCCGATGTGACCAACTACTTCCTGACCAACAACATCTCGGGTGCATGGGCCGGGTCGTTCTTTGCGAACATGGATCGCTGGAACGAACTGCCCGAAGATCTTCAGACGCTGTTCCGGGTCTGCTGCGACCAGTCGCATTACTATCGCCAGTGGTGGTATTGGGGCGGTGAGGCGAACCTGCGCGTCAACGGCACCAAGATGGAGCTGACCAGCATCCCCGACGCCGAATGGCAGCAGGTCGAAGATGCGGCCGTTGTGTTCTGGGATGAGATCGCTGCCGAGTCCGAGACCAAGGCCAAGGTTGTCGAGATCTTCAAGAAGTACAACGCCGACATGGTGAAAGCCGGACGGCCCTACCGCTACGGCTGATGCAACGATCCCGGGGCGCGCTTCGGCCCGCCCCGGGACCAAAATTTTTCGCCTGTGCGAGGGACACGCATGACACTGGACGACCTGAAAGCCCGCGTTGACGCGGGTGAGATCGACACCGTTCTGGCCTGCATGGTCGACATGCAGGGCCGCCTGATGGGCAAGCGGTTCCATGCGCGGCACTTCATGGACAGCGCGTGGGAAGAAACCCATTGCTGCAACTATCTGCTGGCTACGGATCTTGAGATGTTCACGGTCGACGGCTACGCGGCAACCTCGTGGCAGGGCGGCTATGGCGATTATACGCTGCGCCCCGACATGGACACGCTGCGGATCGCGGCATGGCTGGAGGGAACCGCCTTGGTGCTCTGTGACGTGCTGGACCATCACGGCCACGACCCCATCGCCCATTCGCCGCGCGCAATGCTGAAGGCGCAGATTGATCGGCTGGCCGGGATGGGCCTGTCCGCGATCAGCGCCACGGAACTGGAATTCTTCATCTTCGAACAAAGCTATGACGCGATCCGCAAGGGCGGCTTTCGCGACCTGACTCCGATCAGCGGTTACAACGAAGATTACCACATCCTGCAGACCACCAAGGAAGAGGAAGTGATGCGCGCCCTCAGGAATGGCCTCTATGACAGTGGCATTCCGGTCGAAGGGTCAAAAGGCGAAGCCGAGGCCGGGCAGGAGGAGTTAAACCTGCGCTATGGCCCGGCGATGGACTGCGCCGACAACCACACGATTGCAAAACACGCCGCCAAGGAAATCGGCTGGCAGAAAGGCCGCGCCGTCAGCTTCATGCCGAAATGGGACGCGGCGCGGGTCGGCTCGGCCAGCCATGTGCATCAGTCGCTGTGGAAGGGTCAGGAGAACGCCTTTTACGACAAGGACGCGGATCTGGGGATGAGCGCGATGATGCGCGCCTACCTCGGCGGTCTGCTGAAATACGCAGGCGACATCACCTGGTTCCTGGCCCCCTACGTCAACAGCTATAAGCGGTTCCAGAAGGGCAGCTTTGCCCCGACGCGCAAGGTCTGGTCGGTCGACAACCGCACGGCGGCGTTCCGGCTGTGCGGCGATGGCTCGCCGGCCGTGCGGATCGAATGCCGCGTTGGGGGGGCGGACCTGAACCCATACCTCGCCATCGCAGGAATGCTCGCCGCCGGGACTGCCGGGATTGAGGAGGGGCTGGACTGCGGCAAGCCATTCGACGGCGATGCGTACGAAGGGGGCAAGGAATCCATCCCCGATACCCTGCGCGCCGCGACCGAAACCTTGCGCCGTTCCAAGATGCTGCGCGCGGCCTTTGGCGATGCGGTCATCGACCACTACACCCGCGCTGCCGAGTGGGAACAGGAGGCTTTCGATGCCGTCGTCACCGATTGGGAAATCGCGCGGGGGTTTGAACGGGCATGACCAGGGTTCTGAACGTCACGCCGATGATCGCGGTGGCCGATATCGACGCGGCCTGTGATTTCCTGCGTGACTGTCTGGGGTTTGAGGTCGGTTTTCGGATGGAAGGCTACGCCTGGTGCCATCGCGGCGACGGGGCGATCCGACTGCTGAATGCCGACCCGAACGCCGACATGGACGATCCGGCACGCCAGCACATCATCTATATTGACGTTGACGATGTGGATGCGTTTTACGATGAACATCGCGCCGCACTTGACGCCCTGCCATCTGGCCACTTCCGCGCGCCCTTTGACCGCCCCTACAATCAAAGAGAGTTTCACGCCATCCACGGCCCGTTCCTGTTCATGGTCGGGCAAGACATTCGGGACAAGACATGACCACACTCACCTGCATTTCCCCCATCGACGGATCGGTTTTCGCGACCCGCGCGTGCCTGTCACAAGCTGACGCCAAAGCGGCCGTTGCCGCCGCCCGAACCGCCCAATCCGACTGGGCCGCGCGCCCGTTGGAGGACCGCATCGCGCTGGTCCGTGCCGGTGTCGCGCGCCTTGGCGAAATGACGGAAGAGGTCGTGCCCGAGCTTGCCCGGATGATGGGCCGCCCGATCCGCTATGGGGGGGAATTCGGTGGCACGGATGAACGTGCCAGCCATATGGCGGATATCGCCGAAGAGGCGCTGAAACCCATCGAAGTCGAGGATTCCGACAAATTTCTGCGCCGGATCACGCGCGACCCCCATGGTGTCGTGTTGGTCGTGGCCCCGTGGAATTACCCCTACATGACCGCAATCAACACGGTCGCTCCGGCGCTGATCGCAGGCAACGCGGTGGTGCTGAAACACGCCACCCAGACCCTGCTGGTGGGCGAACGGATGGTGCGGGCCTTTACTGAAGCAGGCGTCCCGGCGGACGTGTTCCAGAACCTGTTTCTGGATCACGTCACGACTTCGGCCCTGATCGCGGGGGACTACCTGGATTTCGTGAATTTCACCGGCTCGGTCGGTGGTGGGCGGGCGATGGAACAGGCAGCGGCGGGGACGTTCACGCCGGTCGCCACGGAACTGGGCGGCAAGGATCCTGGCTATGTCCGCGCCGACGCGGACCTCGACGCGGCGGTCGATACGCTGATCGACGGGGCGATGTTCAACTCGGGCCAGTGCTGCTGCGGGATCGAGCGAATTTACGTCCATGAGTCGCTTTTCGACGCCTTCGTCGAAAAGGCGGTCGCCGTTGTCAGCGCCTACAAGCTGGGCGATCCGCTAGACCCGGAAACGACGCTAGGCCCCATGGCCAATGTGCGGTTTGCTGAGGAGGTGCGGGCGCAGACCGCCGAAGCAATCGCCGATGGTGCGACGGCGCATATTCCGACGATGGCGGCAGATGACGGTGGCGCGTACCTGTCCCCGCAAATCCTCACCAACGTCACGCACGACATGCGGGTGATGCGCGACGAAAGCTTTGGTCCCGTGGTCGGGATCATGGCCGTCAAGAACGATAACGAAGCGATCCGCCTGATGAACGACAGCGAGTTTGGCCTCACCGCCTCACTCTGGACGCAGGACATTGACGCGGCGTTGGAGATCGGTGCGCGGATTGAAACCGGCACGGTTTTCCTGAACCGCGCCGACTACCTCGACCCGGCGCTGTGCTGGACGGGTTGCAAGAACACCGGCAAAGGCGGGGCGCTGGGGGTCATCGGCTATCAGAACCTGACGCGGCCAAAATCCTATCACTTCAAGAAAGTCACGACATGAGCATCACCGGAAACTGGTCATACCCGACGGCCATCAAATTCGGGGCAGGGCGGATCGCTGAACTGCCCGAGGCTTGCGCGCAGGCGGGCATCAAACGCCCGCTGCTGGTTACCGACCGGGGGCTGGCTAGCCTGCCGATCACGGATGCAACGCTGGATATCCTCGAAGCTGACGGTCTGGGCCGGGCGATATTCTCGGACGTTGACCCGAACCCGAACGAGATGAACCTGGACGCCGGGGTAAAGGCCTATCGCAAGGGCGGGCATGACGGGGTGATTGCCTTTGGCGGCGGTTCGGGCCTGGACCTGGGCAAGATGGTTGCCTTCATGGCCGGTCAAACGCGACCGGTTTGGGATTTCGAGGATGTGGGCGATTGGTGGACGCGCGCGGACGCGGATGCCATCGCGCCGATCATTGCTGTGCCGACCACGGCCGGGACGGGGTCCGAGGTGGGGCGCGCCTCGGTCATCACGAATTCTGAAACCCATGTGAAGAAGATCATCTTCCACCCCAAGGTTCTGCCCTCGGTCGTGATTTGCGACCCGGAACTGACGGTCGGCATGCCGCCTGCGATCACTGCCGGAACCGGGCTTGATGCGTTCGCGCATTGTGTCGAAGCGTTCTCCAGCCCGCATTATCACCCGATGAGCCAGGGCATCGCGCTGGAAGGAATGCGGTTGGTCAAGGATTACCTGCCGCGCGCCTTCGCGGATGGCACCGATATCGAGGCGCGCGCCCAGATGATGAGCGCGGCAGCCATGGGCGCGACGGCGTTCCAGAAGGGGCTTGGCGCAATCCATGCCCTCAGCCACCCGATTGGCGCGGTGTTCGGCACGCATCACGGAACGACAAATGCGGTGTGCATGCCTGCAGTGCTGGCGTTCAACGCGGACGCGATCCGGGATCGTTTCGATGCAGCGGCAGCTTATCTAGACATCGACGGCGGGTTCGACGGGTTTTGTGATTTCGTTCAGGAGATGAACGATGCCCTTGGAATTCCGCGCAAGCTGTCCGAAATGGGCGCGGATGCGTCGCGGATCGATAAGTTGGCGGCGATGGCGATCGAGGATCCAAGCTGCGGCGGCAATCCTGTGGAACTGACGGTGGAAAATCTGGCCGGGCTGTACCGGCAAGTGATCTGAGCCGTCCCGGGGGTCAAATAGGTATGGAGCGGGCGTTTACAGCATTCTCTGCGCCCGGGGCGCGCCGCAAGGCGCAGGGCGCGCGCCGGACCGGTCCCGCCGGTCAGGCGCTGGTCTGAGCTTGGCGCGTCCAAGCGAGGTGACGGCCAAACCTGAGCCATAAATCACGCAAACTCTACGGCGCAGCGCCAGCCCACCGGCCCGGCGCGCGCCCTGCTTGGGTCAAGAGTGCGAACGCCCCAACCACGCCAGTCGCCAGCTTTACCCTGCCGCCAGGCCCATGAACGCCCGGATCATCCGGCTGTCGCGCCGTTCGCGCAGGCAGACCAGCGCCTCGTCCATCAGAAGGTTGGCATCGCGGATCGGTAGGGCGACCAGCCGCGTATCGGTGCCAAACTCTGCCTCGCTGACAATTCCGACGCCGCCACCGGCTGCAACGATTTCGCGGACCGCTTCGCGCCCCTCAGCCTCGACATAGCTGCTGGGTTTCAGGCGCGCTGCGGCGAAGGCCTCTTCCAGTTTTGAACGGGTCCGCGAGCCGGTTTCGCGCAACACCAGCGGGCTGCGCGCCAGATCGCCAAGGGAAATGTCCCCTGCGTCCGACAGCGGGCTTCCGGCCGAGACAAAAGCGATCAGCGGCGCTTGCGACAGATCAATCACGTCGTATTCGCTGCCCGATGGGATTTCGCCCAGCACGCCGATGTCCGCCTCATAACTGGCCAGGGCCGCCGACACCTCGGCACTGTTGCCCGATCTGACCGATACCTGAACGCCCGGATAGCGCGCGCGGAACGCGGCCAGAAGTTCGACGATATGATAAGGCGTATCACTGACAATGCGCAGCGTGCCACTGCGCAGGCTGCGACTTTCGCTGAGCATATCGCGGGCCAGATCCTCAATTTCGAACAGGCGGCGGGTGATTTCCAACAAGCGGCTACCGGCCTGGGTGATTTCGATCTGTTTGCGGGATCGGTCAAACAGACGAATGTCATATTCGGCCTCCAGCTTGCGGACCTGATCGGACAGGGCAGGCTGGGTCAGGCTCAGGGCCTCGGCGGCGCGGGAAAATCCGCCGTGGATGGCGACGTTATGGAAAGCGCGGAGTTGGGCGTGGCGCACGTGACTTCTCCATTAGGGTTGCGAATGTGACCCTATCAACCATAGTTTTTTCTGATAGGTCAATCTGTCGTCCTGATTGGTCAGCGGGCTGCCCCTCGCCTCAGGGTGGAAAGAAGCGCAAACGGTTGCAAATAAGGCCAAACAGGCGGGCTTGAATCTGTTGACACAGTGCCGAGCATGCGGGCAGAGTTGTGTCCGACGCAACTGCGTGACGGGGACGACGGGGGAAAATAAAAAAACAACTTCCCATACCTGATCGCATGCGTGAAGGCCGGGTGACATTCGCGGCGTTGTTACAACGTTGCTGCAAAATGAGCCCCACGAACAACTAACGATCCAACGAGGAGAGATCATGAAACGAATTCTTTTGACAGGGGTGGCGGCAATCATCTTGCCCGGTGCTGCCCTGGCCAACTGCCCGGCGATCAGCGTTGCTGATATGGGTGGCGTCGCCGCGGGTGAATTTCCGCAACAATATGAACTGGCAGAGTTCCAGGATGCAGCGGGCTGCACCATGGAGTTTTCTGCGAACCCCGATTCAGCCGCGCTGAACGGTCAGATCGCAGGCAACGGCGACCTGCCTGACCTGGCAGATCGTCTGCCGTCCGAACCGCTGGTCGTGGTGCCTTATGCGGGTGTGGGCAAATACGGCGGGACGCTGGACGTTCTGTCCAACGCGACCGAGGCTGGTACCTCTGACTTCCTGTCGGTGCGCCACGTCAACCTGGTTCGGTATTCCGATGACCTTCAGACCATCGTGCCGAACATTGCCAAGTCCTGGGAATGGAACGATGATTTCACTCAGCTGACCTTCCATCTGCGTGCTGGTCACAAATGGTCGGACGGTGCGCCGTTCACCAGTGCAGACGTCAAATTCTGGTATGACGACCTGCATATGGACACGAATATCTTCGAAGCGCCGAAGGATTACGTGACCGTCGCGGGTGAGCGGATGACCGTTGATGCCCCGGATGAGACCACAGTGGTCTTCAACCTGCCGGCACCCAAGCCCGGTCTGCTGGCACACTTTGCCACGCACTTCGGTCAGGGCTTCCAGCCCAAGCATTTCCTGGGTCAGTTCCACCCCGGTATCAATGCTGACGCAGACAGCCTTGCCCAAAGCCTCGGCTTTGAAAACGGCTATGACGCGATCAAGGCCTATTGGGGCAATTCGGACTGGACGGACACGCCGTCGCCGATGCTGTCCAAGCCGGACCTTGTTGGTGGCCTGCCCAAGGCAACGCTGCCGACGCTGGAAAGCCACATCTACGTGACCGACACGACCGAAGGTCGCCACCTTGTGGCCAACCCCTACTTCCACCAGGTTGATACAACCGGCCAGCAGCTGCCCTATATCGGTGAGCAGGACGAGGTCTATATCAACGACAACGAAGTGCGGATCCTGAAGCTGGTGAATGGCGAAGTTGACTATAAGTCACAGTCGCTACAGCTGCCTTCGGCGCCGCTTCTTCTGGAAAATCAGGAGGCTGGCAACTATTCGATCTACCTCAAGCCGGAAATCACGCTGGGTGCCTTTGGCTTCAACGTGACGCATGAAGATGAAGCCAAGCGCGCCATCTTTGGCGATCTGAGCTTCCGTGAGGCGATGTCGATTGCCATCAACCGCGATGAGCTGAACGAAACGGCGTTCTTCGGCCTGGGTAACGGCACCCAGTATGTCGGCTTCTCGCCGCTGCCGGAGTTTGTTGATCCGGCCTGGGAAAGCTACATGACGGATTTCGATCCGGATGCGGCAAATGCCAAGCTGGATGCAATGGGCCTGGCCGACACCGATGGTGACGGGCTGCGCGAAATGCCCAATGGTGACAAGCTGGTGCTGAATCTGAACTACTCGACGCAAGGCATCGCCGGGCAGACGGTGGAACTGGTCAGCCAGTACTGGCGTGATGTCGGCATCGACTCGGTCGTCAAAGAGGTGACACCGGACGAGTATCGCTCGGCACAGTCCTCGAACCAGCTGGATGTCAGCATGTGGCGCAAGTCGCAGCCGCTGGCCATCGTTCTGGGCAACAACGAACTGTGGGTGCCGCCGTTCGAAAACTACTTCGGCAATCGGACCGGAATGCTGTGGGCAGCACATGTCGACAGCGGAGGCTCGGACGGTATTGAGCCGCCCGAGTACGTCAAGCAGCTGATCGCTGACATCAACGCCTTCCAGTCCGCGGACCAGTCGGGTGATGAGTTCAAGCAGATTGGTGAGCGTATGGTGAAGAACATGGTCGAAAACCTGCTGTTTATCGGCACGGTTCGCGCGCCTGCTCCGATCTATCGTAACAACGATCTGAAGAACTTCATCGAGTTCCAGACACATTCTTACGAGTACTATCGGACCTATCCGTACCGCGCCACGCAGTGGTGGCTGGACGAATAATCGACCGCTTTGGTTGAAAGAAAACAGTTGCGGGCGGCGCGTGTCGCCCGCAACCTTACCCGGACAAAGATCCGGGATTCGGGGCGAAACCCACTGACAAAGTAACGGGGATGGACCAGGCCAGATGATGCAATTCGCGCGATTTGCGTTTGTGCGCGCCGTCATGGCGGTGATCACCCTGATTATCGTTTCATTGATCGTCTTTTCACTGATGGAACTGGTGCCGGGCGACTGCGCCGAACGCTATCTGGCGTTCAAGAACACGCAAGGGTCCAGTATCCAGATCGCCAACGAGTTGGAGGCAGAGCGCCAGCGTCTTGGTCTGGACCGCCCCTTCCTGGTTCGCTGGACCAGCTGGATCGTCAACGCCTTCCAGGGCGAATTCGGCGACAGCTGTATCCTGCGCGTCAACATCGCGCAGCTTCTGGGCGACAAGTTCTGGTTGTCGCTGGGGCTGTGTCTGGCCTCGCTTGTGCTGGCCTATGCGATTGCAATCCCGGTTGGTATCATCTCGGTTGCGACCAATTCCGCCGCGCTGAACAACGGGTTGCGCCTGTTCTCGTACCTCGGGCTGGCGCTGCCGAACTTCCTGCTGGCGCTGATGATCATGCTGGCGGCGACGGTCTATTTCGGGGAAACGCTGACGGGGTTATTCTCGAACGAATTCCGCGATGCGCCGTGGTCAGGGGCGAAGTTTGTCGATTTGTTGAAACACATCTGGTTACCGATCTTCATTCTGGGCTGGTCGGCCACCGCCTTTGCGCTGCAAACCGTCCGGGCGCTGATGAGTGATGAGATTGGCAAGCTTTACGTCACCGCCGCTTCGGCGCGCGGCATCTACGGGCGCAAGCTGCTGTGGCGCTATCCGGCGCGGCACGCGCTGGGGCCGATCGTCAACAGCCTTGGATTCGACCTGAACCGGATTTTCAACGAACTGCCGATCGTCGCATTGATCCTTATCCTGACGGACGCGGGTGCGTTGCTGATCGAGGCATTGGCACGCTCGAACGACCAACAGCTGGCGGGCGCGATCATCTTTCTGCTGACCGCTTCCATCGTGACGCTGAATTTCCTGACCGACCTGCTGCTGGCCGCGATCGACCCGCGTGTCCGCCGAAGCATCATGGGATGAGCCGATGACAGATACCACCGCACAATCCCCGGCCCCGCAGGACGACCAGAAGTCGAAAGAGGCGTATTTCACCGCCTCGCAGCGGCAACTGATCTGGGCGCGGTTCAAGAAGCAACGGGCCGCCATGATTGCGGCCATGGTGCTGATCGTGCTGATACTGTCGGGGCTGTTCGCGCCCTTCCTGTCACCCTACGATCCGACGATTGCCGGGCGCGACAAGGATTACACCAACGGCGCGCCGCAGATGCCGCAGTTCTGCGACAGCAACGGCTGTTCGCTGCGCCCGTTCATCCATGCGGTCACGCGCGAACGGTCGATGGCAACCAATTTCCGCTGGGTGACCAAGGTTGATGAAGATACGCGCCTGCCGATGCAGTTCTTCGTGCGCGGCGATCGCTATAAGCTGTTTGGCTTTGTTCCCGGCAATATCCACCTCTTCGGGGTCGAAGGCGGCAAGATCCACCTGTTCGGCACGGATGAGGACGGGCAGGACATCTTCAGCCGAACACTCCACGCGGTCTGGACCTCGATGCAGGTTGGCACCATCGGCGTGGTGATCGCCTTCGTTCTGGCGCTGATTATCGGGGGGGTCGCCGGATATTACGGAGGCTGGATCGACTCGATCATCCAGATGGTGACCGATGCGGTACGCGTGGTGCCGGTGATCCCGCTGTTCATGGCGATATCCGCGATCATTGCAGCGGAAGGATCGCGCATAGGTATCGGCGACTGGACACTTGTCGAGCTTGGTCCGGGTCTGAGTTCCGAGGGGCGGTTCTTCATCATCTCGATCATTCTGGGGCTGGTCGGTTGGCCCACGCTTGCACGCCGCGTTCGCACCCATCTGCTGACCGAGCGCAATCAGGAATATGTGCTGGCAGCGCAGCTGTGCGGGGCCAAGCCCGGCCATGTGATCCGCCGCCACCTGCTGCCCAGCTTCACCAGCTATATCATCGTCGATCTGGTCATCAGCTTCCCCTACATGGTGCTGAGCGAAACGGCGCTGTCCTTCATCGGCCTAGGGCTGAAAGACCCGGTCAGCAGCCTTGGCGTGATGTTGCAAAAGGCAACCTCGGCCGATGTTCTGCTGAACTATCAGTGGTATTTCATCCCGGTGATTTTCTTCGTCGCCCTCGTCATGGCTTTCGTCTTTGTTGGCGATGGGCTGCGTGACGCTGCCGACCCTTACTCGGATAGCCACTGATGAGCCTTCTGGATGTCGAAAACCTGACGCTGCAATTCCGCACGGATGAGGGGATCATCACGGCAGTGGACAATGTCTCTTTCAGCCTGGAACCTGGCGAGGTTATGGGGCTGGTCGGGGAAAGCGGATCGGGCAAGTCGGTGACGGCCAAATCGCTGATGAAGCTGAACCCCGGCAACGCGATCTATTCGGACGATACAAAAATCACGCTGCATCTGGACAGCGGCCCGGTGGATGTCATGGCGCTGCGCAACGCGCGCGAGATGGAGGTTGTGCGCGGCGGCGCGGTCTCGATGATTTTTCAGGAACCGATGGCTAGCTTCGCGCCCGCCATCAGCATCGGCAGGCAGATGGTCGAACAGCTTCTGGTGCATTCGGACATGAACAAGAAGCAGGCGAAGGATCTGAGCATCGAGATGCTGGATCGCGTCGGGATTTCCGATGCCTCGACCCGCTTTGACCAATATGCGTTCGAATTGTCCGGCGGGATGCGCCAGCGGGCGATGATCGCCATGGCGCTGTCGACCAAGCCGAAACTGCTGATCGCGGATGAACCGACAACGGCGCTGGATGTGACCATTCAGGCGCAGGTCATTGACCTGATGAAAGACCTGGTGACCGAGTTCAACATGGGCATCATCTTCATCACCCATGACCTTGGCGTTGTTGCGCAAACCGCCGACAAGGTGGCAGTGATGTACCTGGGCCGAATGGTCGAACAGGGCCCGGTGCGCGAGGTGATCCGCCACCCGCATCACCCCTATACCCAGGGGCTGATCGCGGCGCTGCCAAAGCTCGACGATCTGGAGGCACCATTGGTGCCGGTGCCTGGCGACATCCCGTCGCCGCTGGAACGTCCGCCGGGATGCGTGTTCCACACGCGCTGTTCCAAGATCATCGGGGATGTCTGCAAAACGGACGTGCCGCAATGGGTGCAAACGGCCGAAAACCACCGCGCCGCGTGCCATCTGTGTGAAGAAGGGTCGGGCGCATGAGTGATACGCCGCTGATTTCGACCGACGGGCTGTCGGTCACCTTCCGGATCAACGCCGGGGCCTTCAAGAAATTCGACTTGAAAGCGGTCGAGGGGATCTCGATCGACATCCCAAAGGGCAGTTTCTTTGGCATCGTTGGCGAAAGCGGGTCAGGAAAGACCACGCTGGGCCGGGCGTTGCTGAAGGCGGTCGATATCTCGGAAGGGACGGCGACCTATGATGATGGAGAGGTTGAATATGACCTCAAAGACCTCTCGAAGGTGGACCTTTTTGAATATCGCAAACGGGCGCAGCTGATCTTTCAGGATCCCTATGCCGCGCTGAGCCCCCGGATGACGGTGCGCGATATCATCGCCGAACCGCTGGAGGTGATGGGGATCACCAAAACACGCACCGACACGGACGAGCGTGTGCGCGAGATTGCCGCGAAATGCCGCCTGAACCTGGAACACCTGCGCCGCTTCCCGCACGCGTTTTCTGGCGGTCAGCGCCAGCGGATTTCCATTGCGCGCGCGCTTGTTTCAGGCCCGAAGTTCATCGTGGCGGATGAAAGCGTCGCCGCACTGGATGTGTCGATCCAGGCTGATGTTCTGAACCTGCTGAAGCAGATCCAGTCCGAAATGGGATTGACCTTCATGTTCATCAGCCACGACCTGAGCGTTGTGGCCCATACCTGCGATCATGTTGCGGTGATGTATCTGGGGCGGATCGTGGAAAGCGCGACAACCAGTGAGCTGTTTGCCCAGCCGCGCCACCCCTACACCAAGGCGCTGTTCTCGGCCATTCCGTCACTGGACCCGGATGATCGCGGCACCGCGCAAAAGCTGGAGGGCGAGATTCCGTCGCCCACGAACCAGCCGCCGGGCTGCAAGTTCCACACCCGTTGTCCGTTTGCCATCGACATTTGCAAGTCGACGGAACCGAAACTGGAAAAATCACCCGATGGGCATGCCGTATCCTGCCATCGCTGGCAGGAACTGCTGGATGAAAGCGCCGCCTGACGCATCGTGCATTTTGATAGGTCGATAAGGCGTATCAATTTGAACAATAGGTCAAACTCGGGCATTTTGCACGGCTAACACGAGGGGGCCGATGCAGGTCATTGTCATTCTTTTGCAGTTGGCCGGGGCAGTTATGTTGCTGCTCTATTCGACGCGCATGGTGCGCACCGGGATCGAACGTGCCGCTGGCTCGGCGTTGCGCGACCTGTTTCTGACGACACGCAAAAGTCTGCTGAAATCCGCAGGTGTGGGTGTGATCGCGGCGGCATCGCTGCAAAGCGCGACCGCTGTGGCGCTGCTGGTCGGCGGCTTTGCCACGACCGGCGTCATGGGTGTGACCGGGGCGTTGGCGGTTGTTCTGGGGGCGGATCTGGGCACGGCGCTGGTTGTGGTGTTCCTGTCGCTCGACCTGGGATGGCTTACGGCGGTTTTGTTACTGGTCGGCGGATTTCTATTCCTGAAAACGGACGCGCGGCTGGCGAAACAGATTGGCCGGGTGCTGATGGGAATTGCGCTGATCCTTATTTCATTGTCGCTGATCAGTCAGGCGACGGTGCCGCTGCGGGAATCGAGGTTTCTGCCGGACATCGTGGCATATCTGGCCTTTGACCCGATCTCGGCGGTCCTTGGCGGTGCGGCGCTGGCGTTCCTGTTCCATTCCTCGGTCGCCGCAATCTTGCTATTTGCGGCCTTCTCGGCCGAGGGGGTGCTGGGCATTGCAGCAGGTGTGCCCCTGGTTCTGGGCGCGAACATCGGCGGTGCCTGTGTGGCCGTCTGGCTGACGCGGTCGGCCCATATCAAGGCTCGCCGGATCACGCTGGGCAATCTGGCCTTTCGTCTGGTCGGGGCGCTGGCGGTTCTGGGCCTGATGCAGATCGTTGCGCCGCCCCTTGGGCGGTTTGCCGACACCGAAGCGCGCCAACTGGTTCTGTTCCATTTCGCCTTCAACGCCGTACTGGTGCTGGTTTTCCTGCCCTTCGTCATCCCCTGCGCAACCTTGTTGAAGAAGATCCTGCGCGACCCGGTCACCAGCGAAAGCGTCCAACCCCCGCGGGTCAGCGCGCTTGATCCCGGCGCGCTGAACGATCCGCGCCAGGCACTTGCCTGTGTGTTGCGGGAACTTTTGCTGATGGCGGGAACGGTCGAACAGATGCTGACCCCGGTGATGGAGCTGTTTGACACGGCGGCGCCTGATCGGCTGCGCAGTCTGCGGACCATGGACCTTGAGGTGAACGAGCGTCACAGCGAGATCAAGCTGTTCCTGGCCGAGTTGAGCCAGCAACAACTGAACCGGGACGAGGCGGTGCAGTTGATGGACTACCTCGACGCCGCCGTGGCGCTGGAACGGATCGGCGACATCATCTCGAAGGACCTGCTGCGCGCCGTTTCGGAAAAGAACGAAAGCGGTTCCAGGTTTTCCGAGGACGGTTGGGCCGAACTGTCGCGCCTGCATGCACGTGTGATGGCCAACGCGCAGATGGCGTTGAATGTGTTGGTTTCCGACGATGTCGATACCGCCCTGCAATTGGTCGAAGAAAAGGAAAAAATGCGCGAATTTGAACGCCTTAGCTTTGATCGCCATGTCAGCAGGCTGGCCACCGGAACCCCCGAAAGCATTGCCACCAGCGATGTCCACATCGAAGTTGTTCGCGCGCTGAAAGAGATCAACTCTCGCTATGCGCTGATCGGGTATCCGGTGTTGCGTCAAAGCGGGATGCTGCGCGACAGCCGGTTGGACAAGACCGGCACAATAGATAGGCAAAACTTATAGTTTGGTATGTATTAACGATTTTTGCGATGCAATAATGCACGCTAATCTGCCCGCAACTTGAAAGACTCGGGCAAGGATACCTACCGATGGCACAGGCAAAAATCGAACCACCGAAGCTGGGCGAGCCCTATCTTCTGACGCCCGGTCCGCTGACAACATCCTATGGCGTGAAACAGGCGATGCTGCGCGACTGGGGCAGTTGGGACGCAGATTTTCGCGCCATGACAGCGGCAATGCGGTCCCAGCTTCTGGAAATGATTGGCCCCGAGGCTGATGCCTTCGACTGTGTGCCGATGCAGGGCAGCGGGACATTTGCGGTCGAATCGATGCTCGGCTCTCTGTTGCCCAAGGACAGCAAGACGCTGGTGCTGGTGAACGGCGCTTATGGGCAGCGGATCGTCAAGACCATGCAATACCTGGGCCGCGCGCATGTGGTCATCGACAAGGGCGATTATATGCCGCCGCGCGGGGCCGAGGTTTCCGCCGCGCTGGCCGCAGATCCTGCGATCAGCCACGTGGTGCTGGTGCATTGTGAGACGTCTTCGGGCATTTTGAACCCGGTGAGTGAAATCGCCGAGGCGGTCAAATCCGCCGGCCGCAGCCTTCTGATCGACTCGATGAGTGCTTTTGGCGCGCTGGAACTTCAGGCGCATGAGGTTCCCTATGACGCCATCGTCAGTTCGGCCAACAAATGCATCGAAGGGGTGCCCGGTTTCGGCTTTATCATCGCTCGCAATACGATGTTGGAGGCGGCCGCAGGCAATGCGACATCCCTCAGCCTGGATCTGCATGATCAGTGGACGGCCATGAACAAGACAGGCCAATGGCGCTTTACCCCGCCGACCCATGTGGTCGCTGCCTTCATGGGGGCGCTGACCCAGCACCGCGCCGAAGGCGGCGTTGCGGGACGCGGCGCCAGGTACACGCAGAACCGCGACGTGATGGTCGCGGGCATGCGTGACCTGGGGTTCGAGACGCTGTTGAAAGACCGCTGGCTGTCGCCGATCATCGTGACATTCTTTTGTCCTGCCGATCCCGCATTCGAATTCACCCGCTTTTACGAGGCGATGAAATCCCGCGGCTTCATCATCTATCCCGGCAAACTGACCGTGGTGGACAGTTTCCGCATCGGCTGTATCGGCCAGATGGATGCGGATGTCATGCGCGCGGTCGTCGAAGCCGCCCGTGACAGCCTGACCGACATGGGCGTGGCAAGCGCTGCCCCGCCCGCAATTGCACTGGAAGAACGCGCCCGATTGGCCGCCTGAACCTGAAAGACAAAACAGATGAACGATATGACCCCTGCTGACATCGTGATAAATGAACGCGCCTATGCTGCGCCGAAAACCACCGCGATCGCGATTTGCCTGGACGGGTGTGAGCCCGCCTATCTGGATGCCGCCATCGCCGACGGGCTGATGCCAACGCTGAAGCGCATGCGCGAAACGGGGACTGACCGGCTGGCCCATTCCGCGATCCCGAGCTTTACCAATCCGAACAATATGTCGATTGCCACCGGGCGGCCCCCGGCGGTGCACGGGATTTGCGGGAACTTTCTTTATGATCCGGAAACCGATTCCGAAGTGATGATGAACGATCCGAAATGGCTGCGTGCGCCGACCGTGTTCAAAGGCTTTTATGATGCCGGGGCAAAGGTTGCGATCGTCACGGCCAAGGACAAACTTCGCGCATTGCTGGCCAAGGATCTGGCGTTCCACGATGGTCGCGCAATTTGCTTTTCATCGGAACGCAGCGACACCTCGACCAAGGCCGAACATGGCATCGACAATGCCAGCAAATGGCTGGGCCTGCCCGTGCCCGAGGTTTATTCCGCCGAATTGTCGGAATTCGTTTTCGCCGCCGGGGTGAAACTGCTGCGCGAATTCCGCCCGGATGTGATGTATCTGACGACAACGGATTACGTTCAGCATAAATACGCCCCCGATGATGCGCAGGCCAAAGCGTTCTATGAAATGTTCGACCGCTATCTGGCGGAACTGGATGCGGATGGCGCCGCCATTGTGGTGACGGCGGATCACGGAATGAAGCCCAAGCATGACGCAAATGGCGACCCTAAGGTGATCTATCTGCAGGACGTGCTGGACGATTGGCTGGGTGAGGCGCAGGCCCGCGTGATCCTGCCCATTACTGACCCCTATGTTGTCCACCACGGCGCGCTCGGGGCCTTCGCGACGGTCTATTTGCCCGCCGGATCCGACGCCGAAGACGTCGCGACGCGGTTGCGCGCCATGGATGACATCATCTATGCCGATACGCGCGCCAATGCCTGCGAACGGTTCGAACTGCCCACAGATCGCATCGGCGATATCATTGTAATATCGGGCGAAAACATGACCCTGGGTACCAGTGAGCACCGCCACGACCTGGCCGCACTGAACGAACCGCTGCGCAGTCACGGCGGCCTGACCGAGCAAGTGGTGCCGTTCATCGTCAACCGCGTCCTGCCCGATCTGGCGGCCGCCCCGACATTGCGGAATTTCGATGCATTCCATATTGCCTGTCAGGCGGCGGCGATGGAAGTGGAGGGCTGAGCGATGAATGCGATTGATCAAACGGTACGTCATGAGGCGATGCGGATTGGCGGCGAGAAGGTCTTTACCGACGCCGTGGTCGAGGTTCGCTACCCCTATACCGATCAGGTGATTGGCACGGTTCCGGCGGGTACGGCAGAGCATGCGAAGAAGGCATTCGCAATTGCCAAAGCTTATAAACCGAAATTGACGCGCTATGAGCGTCAGCAGATTCTGTTTCGCGCAGGCGAATTAATTCGCGAACGTCGTGAAGAGATCGCGCATTGGCTGACGCTGGAGCTTGGGATCTGCAAGCAGCATTCGCTTTATGAAACGGGGCGCAGCTATGATGTGTTCACGCTGGCCGGGCAATTGGCGATATTGGATGATGGGCAGATATTATCCTGCGATCTGACGCCGCACGGGAAAGAGCGTCGGATCTACACGATGCGCGAACCTGTTGGGGCAATCTCGGCGATTACGCCGTTCAATCACCCGCTGAATATGGTGGCGCATAAAATCGCTCCGGCGATTGCGACGAATAATTGCGTGGTGTGCAAGCCGACAGAATTGACGCCGCTGACCGCAATTACATTGGCCGATATCCTCTATGAGGCTGGGTTGCCGCCTGAGATGTTCCAGATTGTTACCGGAATGCCCGCAGATATTGGCGATGAGATGATTACCAATCCTGATATCGACATTATCACCTTTACCGGCGGCGTGCCGGTCGGGAAAATGATTGCTGAAAAGGCCGGGTATAAACGCACCGCGTTGGAATTGGGCGGGAATGATCCGCTGATTATTCTGAATGACCTGAGCGACGCCGATCTTGAAAAGGCGGCGACGATTGCGGTGGCCGGGGCGACCGGGAATTCGGGGCAGCGGTGCACGGCGATCAAACGGATTCTGGTGCAGGAAAGTGTGGCGGACCGTCTGGTGCCGCTGATCGTTGAAAAGGCGAAGAAGATCAAGTTCGGCGACCCGCAGGATCCCGACACGCAATTGGGGTGTGTGGTCCATGCGCAGGCGGCCGAGGTGTTTGAAAACCGGGTGCTTGCGGCTGAAAAGGCCGGCGCGAAAGTCCTGTATCACCCGGAACGGCGCGGCGCGCTGCTGCCGCCCATCGTGGTCGACCACGTGCCCCATGATAGTGAGCTGGTGTGGGAAGAAACCTTCGGCCCGATTATCCCGATTGTGCGGGTGCCGGATGACGATGCCGAGGTGATGCGGATCTCTAACGCGACAGATTTCGGCCTGTCTTCAGGGGTTTGCACCAACGACTTGCACCGCGCGACGGCCTTCATCCAGGGTCTGGACGTGGGCACGGTTAACATCTGGGAACAGCCCGGTTACCGGATCGAGATGTCCCCCTTCGGCGGCATAAAAGACAGCGGCAACGGCGTGAAAGAGGGCGTGCTGGAGGCGATGAAGTTCTTCACGAATGTGAAGACCTACTCGATGCCCTGGCCGGGGTGAGGGGGCGAAAGTACATGCTGACAGCAGTCAAGTTCAGGAACGGCGCACTCGACTTTAGTTTTTGGTAAGCTGTGGTATCATTTGGGAAGCTGCAGTATGATGACATAGCCTACGAGATTTTGGGAATTTAGCCTAATACAAGATCATTTTGCGTGGCATGTCTAATTTCTTTAGCGGGTTTGTTTGGAAACAGCATGGGTCAGTTAGTTTCTTGGGCTAGGAACCACCTACTGAAGTGGACGGCGATTGTTGCGATCGCCGTATTTGTACTCGGCCCCTTCATTCAAAAATTTGCGACTGTTCAGCTTGAGAAGTTGCTGATGGGTGAAGACATCTTAATTGATGCATGCTCGCCACTGCGGGATGCAAGCATGGTTCTGACGTCGAGAAAGGATGAGCAACGCAAAATTCATGGCGCAATGCCGTTCAGCATGATGCAGAGTTTAAGCATCGCAATCCAAAATAATTCAGATAAGCCGCTCCAGAGAGCAACGATTTATGTTGCACCGCTTAACGATCAGGGGAACTGTTCTACTGAACAGTCGCATTTTCACTGATAATCGGCTCTCTTCGGATAAAATAGAAGTCGACGAACTTGAAGAAAACGACATTCGTGTGAGCTTAGGAACATTTCAAAATGAGCAAATTGTTGGGTTCGAATACCTAACGCTGTATCCAACGGCACTCGTTATTCAGTTTGGCAGTGATTCAGTGGGCAAGAACATGACCATTTTGCCTGGAGATTGTGTCAGGGAAGGAGTTTCAGATACTATCACACATCCAGTAGACTTCTACGATGCTGAGTACGATACCGCCATTGAGCCTATAAGTGAGGCGGGAGAACCAATTAGTCTCGGTCCTGTTGTTGATCCAATTGGTCCAGCTGGATTTGAGGTTCGAATAGAATATGATTGCGGCGAAGGCCGAGAGTTTCAATTTGTACAACTCGGCGGTCCGCTAGCATATTGCAATATTTCGCTGAACCAGCCCGAGCCTCAAAACTGAGTATAGTGAAGAACTTCCGAGAGTGTCCGATCTTCTGTGTATCTGTGATTTGGTTCATGCTTCCTGAGAGGAGCAAGGACGATGACGATTTCCAAGGAATTACTGGACGAACTGCTGAAGGGCTGCGAGCGGCCT
>Ga0070726_10000296_pt1 | contig 71054 bp, 64 predicted proteins | sample tdAd471_FD_67275 | JGI IMG/M metagenome (GOLD analysis project Ga0070726, IMG submission 67275) | Marine sediment microbial communities from the Atlantic coast under amendment with organic carbon and nitrate - tdAd47.1 | ecosystem: Environmental > Aquatic > Marine > Coastal > Sediment | place...
CGGCGGAATGTCAAGGCGCGGGCCTTCCGGGTTGCCTTTCGCCCGCGGCGTGGGCAAGTTCTTGCCCATGGTTTTTGAAAAACCCCAAAGGGGCGAGCGGCCCTTGCCGGCCCGGCGCATCGCCGTTGCCCCGATGATGGAGCGCACGGATCGCCACGATCGCTATTTTCTGCGGCGGATTTCGCGCCATGCCTGGCTCTATACCGAGATGGTGGCGACCGGCGCGATCCTCCATGGCGACGCCGAACGCTTCTTACGCTTTCACCCGGAAGAACACCCCCTGGCGCTGCAGCTTGGCGGCTCGGAGCCCGACGCGCTTGCCGCCGCCGCCCGGATCGGCGCCGAGTTCGGCTATGACGAGATCAACCTCAACATTGGCTGCCCGAGCGACCGGGTTCAGCGGGGCCGCTTCGGGGCCTGCCTGATGACGGAGCCGGAGCGGGTTGCGGATTGCGTCCGCGCCATGGGCGAGGCCGTAGACATTCCCGTTACGGTCAAGACCCGGATCGGCGTCGATGCCCATGACAGCTACGATTTTCTGGCCGGTTTTATCGGCAAGGTGGCGGCGGCGGGATGCCGGACCGTCATCGTGCATGCCCGCAAGGCCTATCTCCAGGGCCTAAGCCCGAAGGAAAACCGCTCGGTGCCGCCGCTTCGCTATGACGTCGTTTACCGGTTGAAGGACGATTTTCCCGATCTCGAGATTCTTCTGAACGGCGGCGTCGAAAGCCTGGAGGCGGCCGAGACCCATCTTAGCCAAGTCGATGGGGTGATGATCGGGCGGGCGGCTTATCAGAACCCCTATTTGCTGGCGGGTGTCGATCGGCGCATCTATGGCGAAACGGCAGAACCCCTTTCCCGCGAAGCGGTCGTTCAGGCAATGGTGCCCTATCTTGAGGCCGAGGCCGAAAAAGGGGTCCCCATCAGCCGGGTCACGCGCCACCTCTATGGCCTTTTCAATGGGGTGCGGGGCGCGCGGGCATGGCGGCAAACGCTAAGCGAGCGGGCCATCCTTTCAGACGTTGGCGCGGAAATTTTGCTTGAAGCGCTGGACGCGGCGGGGCATGCCCAGCCCCAGGGCGGCGCCAAGGGCGACCCGGCCCGCTTTGAAGCCGCCGGGGTCTAGACGCTAAAGGATTCGCCGCAGCCGCAGGTGCCGGTGGCGTTCGGGTTGTTGAAAACGAAGCCCGACTGGAACTGATCTTCGACGTAATCGATTTCGCTGCCGATCAAATGCATCAAGGCCCCCGGATCAATGTAAAGGACAACGCCCTTGTCCCTGACGACTTCGTCGCCCGGCTGCGCGTCATCGACGTAATCCATATTATAGGAATGCCCCGAACAGCCGCCATTGGTGACGCCAAGGCGTAGCCCAAGGGCGGGGTTTTCCGGCTTGCGCGCGAGCAATTCTTTCACGCGCTTGGCGGCAGCATCTGTGATCGTCACAATGGTTTTCGGTGACATCGCCACTCCTTTCCTAAAAAAGACCGACCTCAAGGCGGGCCGCATCCGACATCCTGCTTGGGTCCCAGGGCGGGTCGAAGACGACTTCCACGCTGGCTTCCTTCACATTCGGAACGCTTAGCAATTTTTGCCGGACGTCCTCGGCGATGATGTCGCCCATGCCGCAGCCGGGCGCCGTCAGCGTCATCGTCACCTCGACCCGGCTGCCGCCGCCTTCCAGCGGCAATAATTTGCAGTCATAGATCAGGCCAAGCTCGACGATGTTGACCGGGATTTCCGGGTCGTAACAGGTCTGCATCCGTTCCCAGAGCAGGGCCTCGTCCGCCTCGCCATTTTCCTCCGCAGCCGTTTCGACCGCGGCGACATCGGCTTCCATGCCGAGGGCGTCCGCGTCTTTGCCGTCGATGCGGACAAGGTTGCCATGAACGGCGACGGTATAGGCGCCGCCCAGCGCCTGGGTGACCGATACCTTGGTTCCGGCCTCAAGCGACACCTTCGTGCCGACCGGGATCAGGGTTGCGTCGCAATCCCGCGTTAAGGTGAGGATGCCGTCTTCCGTCATCGGTCCTTATTCCGTCTTTACGGGCGCGTTCCGCCGATCCAGTGCGGCGGAAAGGGTGTGCCAGGCCAGGGTCGCGCATTTTACGCGCGAGGGAAAAGCGCGCACACCGGCCAAAGCGGCAAGTTTTTCCAATTCCAGCAGATCGTCTTCCGTCGGCGGGTCGTTGCGGGTCACCAAATCCTGAAACTGGCGGAACAGGGCTTGCGCTTCGGCCTCTGTTTTGCCGCGCACCATGTCCGTCATCAGCGATGCCGACGCCGTTGAAATTGCGCAACCGGCGCCTTCGAAGGCGGCGTCCTTGACGATGCCGTCTTCCACGATCAGCTCGACCGTCAACCGATCGCCGCAAAGCGGATTGTAGCCCTCGGCTTCGCGGTTCTGCCCGGCAAGTTTGCCGAAATGCCGCGGGCGCTTGCTGTGGTCGATGATGACTTCCTGATAAAGGTCCTTTAAATCGAACATCAGCCAAAAATCTCCAAAACCTTGCGAAGCCCTTCGGCAAGCGCGTCCGCGTCTTCGGTCGTGTTGTAAAGGCCGAAGGAAGCCCGCGCCGTTGCCGCCACGCAAAAGCGGTCCATCAGGGGCTGGGCGCAATGATGCCCGGTGCGAATGGCGATGCCTTCGCCATCGAGGATCGTGCCGATGTCATGGGGATGGGCGGCGGCCAGGGTAAAAGAAAGAATGCTGCTTTTTTCCGCCGCCGTTCCAACGATCCGAAGCCCTTCGACTTGTGAAAGCCGGGCCGTCGCATGCTGAAGAAGGGCCTGCTCATGGGCCGCGATGTCGGCAAGGCCCAGCCCTTCGAGGTAGTCGATGGCGGCGCCTAAGCCGATGGCGCCCGCGATGTGCGGCGTGCCGGCCTCGAATTTATAGGGAATGACGTTGAAGTCCGTTTTCTCGAACGTCACCGAGCGGATCATGTCGCCGCCGCCCTGATAGGGGGGCATGGCCTCCAGATGCTCGGCCTTTCCGTAGAGCACGCCGATGCCGCTGGGCCCGTAAAGCTTGTGGCCCGAGAACGCATAGAAATCGCAATCCAGCGCCTGTAAATCGACCTTCTGGTGCGGCACGGCCTGGCACCCGTCGACCAGTACCGGGACGCCCTTTGCATGGGCCAGCCGAATGATTTCCCGGATTGGCGTCACGGTTCCGATCGCGTTCGACACATGGGTGATCGCCACCAGGCGGGTGCGGGCGTTCAGAAGCTTCTCATACGCCTCCAACTCGATTTCCCCGGCGTCGTTCACCGGGGCGACGCGCAGCACGACGCCGGTCATGTCCCGCAAAATTTGCCAGGGAACGATGTTCGAATGGTGCTCAAGGGCGGAAAGGACGATTTCGTCCCCTTCCTTCAGGAAGGCGCGGCCAAAGCTTTGTGCGACAAGGTTGATGGCCTCCGTTGCACCGCGCACGAAGACGATTTCGCGGGCTTCGCGGGCATTGAGGAAGGCGCGGGTTTTTTCGCGGGCGTCCTCGAAGGCGGCCGTCGTCCTCTCGGACAATTCGTAGACACCGCGATGGATGTTTGCGTATTCCGCCTCGTAGACATGCGCCACCGCGTCGATCACCTGACGGGGTTTCTGGGCGCTGGCGGCGCTATCCAGAAAGACGAGCGGCTTGCCATGGGCCGCCGTTTTCAGGATCGGAAAGTCTTCGCGCGCGCGCCGGGCATCAAAGACGCCGGCGTCCGGGTTTTTCCGGGCAGGGGCCGGTGCCGTCATGGGCGCCTTCCCTTCGGCCACGTCTGGCCCAGCCAATCGGTTGTGGCCTGGTGCAGGACGGCGTGCACGGTGGGGTCTTTGACCTCCTCAACCATTTCGGCAAGAAACGCCTCGGTCAGAAGACGCCGGGCGACGTCCGCCGCTATTCCTCGCGAGCGAAAATAGAACAGCGCCTGTTCGTCCAATTCGCTGATGGTGGCGCCGTGGCTGCACTGCACGTCGTCCGCATAAATGCGAAGTTCCGGTTTTGCGTTGGCGCTGGCTTCGTCCGAAAGCAGAAGGCTGCGGTTCAATTGGTGGGCCGACGTTTTCTGGGAGTCGGGGCGAACAAGAACCTTTCCTTGGAAAACGGTCTCTGCCTGGTCGTCGACAACGCTTTTATAGGTTTCGCTGGAGCGGCATTCGGGCTTTTGGTGGTCAAGGACGGTCGTCGTGTCCATGTGCTGGTGGCCGCGCGCAAGATGGAGCCCGTTTAACCGGCAGTCGATGCCGCGGCCGTCCAGCCGCGCCTGAATGTCGTTCCGGGCAAGGGCGGCCCCGAGGGACATGGCAAAATTGTCGTAAACGGCGCGTTCGCCGATTTTCGCAGTGGTCGCGGCAATGTGGTAGGCGGCCTTGCTCTCGTTTTGCAGTTTGTAATGATGAAGATGGGCGTCGTCTGCGAGGACAATTTCCGTCACGACATTTGTCCAATGGCCGGTCTGCCCGGTGCCGAGATAATGTTCAAAGACGGTGGCTTCGCTTCCTTTCCCGGCCACAAGCAAATTGCGCAAATGCATGGCAGCTTCCCCGGCGTCTTCCGTGGTGAGGAAGAAAAAATGCACGGGTTTTTCCAGCTGGACGCCGGGCTCAAGCAGCAGCACGGCGCCTTCCGTCATCAGCGCCGTATTCATTTCAAGAAGCCCGGCTTCTTCCGGCCCGGCGTCCGCCGCCAGAAGCGGGGCAAGCAAATCCGGGACCGTTTCCAGCGCCTCGCTGAGAGGCATCAAGCGAACGCCGTCGGGAAGCGCGAGGGTTGCCCCGGGCGCGGCGCGCCCATTGATAAAAAGAAGCCGATGTACGGATTTTTCATCCAGGGCATCCGCCGGAAGGGCGCCGGGCGTGGCGGCCAGGGCGGCCCCGGGCGCGAAGAGTTTTTTCGTCAGGGGATTTAGGTTCGTGTATTTCCAGGCTTCGACCTTGCGTGTCGGGAAGCCGCGCTCGGCGAAACGCCGGAAGGCGTCTGCCCGCCTTTCGGCAAGCCAGGGGAGTTCGTTCCCAGGCAAGGCTTCTCGCCACTCCGGATAGCGCTCCATGTATTCCCTGCCAAGGGGCATCGTTTCGTTCATCGTGAAAGGCCCTGGGTCATGCGCTTGCCGTCATCGCGGCCGCGTCTTTCTTTTCAAAATCGGCGTAGCCGCTTTTTTCAAGCTCAAGCGCCAATTCTTTTCCGCCGGTCTTGACGATGCGGCCTTCGGAAAGGACATGGACCCTGTCCGGCACGATGTATTCAAGAAGGCGCTGATAATGCGTAATCAAAAGGATGGCACGCGTCTCCGAACGGAGCGCGTTGATGCCATCCGAAACGATTCGCAACGCATCGATGTCGAGGCCGGAATCGGTCTCGTCTAGAACGGCAAGGGTGGGGTTTAGCAACGCCATTTGAAAAATCTCGTTGCGCTTTTTTTCACCGCCGGAGAAGCCGACATTGACCGCGCGTTGCAAAAGATTCTCGTTCATTTCCAAAAGCTTCGCTTTCTCGCGGGCGATCTTCAGAAATTCGATGGCGTCGAGTTCCGTTTCGCCCCGGTGGCTGCGGATGGCGTTTAACGCCGCCTTCAGGAAATACATGTTGGACACGCCAGGAATCTCAACCGGGTATTGCAGGCCCAGAAACACGCCCTCGCAGGCGCGGGCCTCGGTCGACATCTCCAAAAGGTCCTTGCCCTGCAGCCGGACCTCGCCCTTTGTCACCGCGTAGCCGGGCCGGCCGGCAAGTACGTGGGCAAGGGTGCTTTTCCCGGAACCGTTTGGCCCCATGACGGCATGGACTTCGCCGGCTTCGACGGTCAGGGTGAGGCCGCGGAGAATCTCCTGGCCGCCGACCGTTGCGTGCAGATCTTTGATTTCCAATAGGCTTGGCATAAGCGGGTCCCTGTTCTCAGCCGACCGCGCCTTCGAGGGTCACGTTCATCAATTTCGTGGCCTCGACGGCGAATTCCATCGGCAATTCCTTGAAGACTTCCTTGCAGAAGCCGTTGACGATCAGCGAAATGGCGTCTTCCTGGGAAAGCCCCCGCTGGCTGCAATAAAAGAGCTGGTCTTCGCTGATTTTCGAAGTCGTGGCCTCGTGTTCGACCCGGGCCGTGCGGTTGCGGGATTCGATATAGGGGATCGTGTGGGCCCCGCATTTGTCGCCCAGAAGAAGCGAATCGCATTGGGTGTAGTTGCGGGCGTTCTCCGCCCCGCCCAGCACCTTCACAAGCCCGCGATAGGTGCCCTGGCTTCGCCCCGCCGAAATCCCTTTCGAGATGATGGTGCTGCGGGTGTTCTTGCCGATGTGGATCATCTTTGTGCCGGTATCGGCTTGCTGCAGATTCGTCGTCGTGGCCACGGAATAAAATTCGCCGACGGAATTGTCGCCCTGGAGGATGCAGCTTGGGTATTTCCAGGTGATGGCGGAGCCGGTTTCGACCTGCGTCCAGGAAATTTTTGAGTTTCGGCCGCGGCAGGCGCCACGCTTCGTAACAAAATTAAAGATGCCGCCTTTCCCGTTTTCATCGCCCGGATACCAGTTCTGCACGGTCGAATATTTGATTTCGGCATCGTCCATCGCGACCAGCTCCACGACCGCTGCGTGCAATTGGTTTTCGTCGCGCATGGGGGCCGTGCACCCTTCGAGGTAGCTTACATAGCTGCCTTTTTCGGCGACGATGAGCGTGCGCTCGAACTGCCCGGTTTGCGCCGCGTTGATCCGGAAATAGGTGGAAAGTTCCATCGGACAGCGGACGCCCTCGGGGATGTAAACGAAAGACCCATCGCTGAAGACGGCGGAATTTAACGTGGCGAAGAAATTGTCGGAATAGGGGACGACGCTTCCCAGATATTTCCGGACAAGCTCCGGGTATTTCGTGACGGCCTCCGACATGGGGCAAAAAATCACACCAACTTCTGCCAGCTTTTCCTTGTAGGTGGTGGCGACGGAGATGCTGTCGAACACGGCGTCCACGGCAATGCCGGCAAGGGCTTCCTGTTCCCTTAGGGGAATGCCAAGCTTTTCGTAAGTGGCGAGCAATTCCGGATCGATTTCGTCGAGGCTTTTCGGCCGGTCCGCGTCGGATTTTGGCGCGGAATAATAATAGGCGTTCTGGTAATCGATCGCCGGGTAGCGAAGGTTTGCCCATGTGGGTTCCTCCGCTTCCATGGCGCGCCAGGCTCGAAAGGCCTTTAGGCGCCATTCGAGAAGCCAGGCCGGTTCGCTCTTCTTGGCCGAGATGAAGCGGACAATGTCTTCGTTCAGACCGCGCGGGGCTTGTTCGGCCGCGATGTCGGTGACGAAGCCATATTTATACTCTCCGGTAAGGGAGCGGATGGTCTCGGCGGTTTCAGTGTTCGTTGCCATTGGGCGGATTTTGTCCTTGGGTTCTATGAAGCGCCGATTGTTTTGCCATCTTTGGCCATGGGAAGGTCAAAGAAGGAGGGAAGAGGCGCCGTTAAATCGGAAAGGCGGATTTCGGAAAGGGCGCGCCGTACGGTGTCGTTGATAATTTGCCAATTGCTTCGAAGCGGGCAGAGGGATTCGATGCCACATTCCCCATGGCTGTCCTCAATGCAATCCGTCAGCGCGATGGGTCCGTCAAGCGCCGAGATGATATCGGTGACGGTAATGGTGTTTGCCGGGCGGGCAAGGCGGTAGCCGCCCTTTGCGCCACGGTAAGACGTAAGCAGGCCGTCATGGGCGAGGCCCTTCAGCACCTTGCTGGCGACGGGGGCCGGCAAGCCCAGTTCCTGCGCCAAATCCGGGGCGCTAAGGCGGCTCTCCGGATGGGCGGCGATGTGGCTCATTAAAACGACGCCGTAATCGACCAATCGGTTGAGGCGAAACATGTCCGCGGCTCCTGAAATCTAATCCGACCTAAATTAGTCCTCTTTAAAATTGGTGATTCGGCGCCCCCTGTCAAGGCCTGAAGGCGCTGATTTCCATAAAGGTTTCAGGGGTATTCGCGGGGGGCCTTGCCGTTCGGGCTTCCCGGCTCTTTGCCAAAAAAGCCCGCCAATAGGCTTTTTTTAACCACTCCCCTTTAAGGAGGAACGATCTGCGCCCGGTTCGGGCCGCGGCCGCCTTGGCCAATGGCCACGGGCGGCGACGTTGCAAGGGATTGAGAAGGCATGGCTTACCACGAAAATTCGGAATTGGCGGCCGATTATGCCAAGGCGGCCCTTGCCAAAATGGCCGCGCTCGACGTTGTCCCGCAGCCGCAAAATTTCGAGATTTGGTATTGCTACTATGCCGGCACCAACCCGGAATTGAAGCAAACGCTCGACGTCATTCTTCGAAAAAAGGAAAAATTTACCGAGGTCCTGAACAACGAACTTTACGACCGCTTCTTCGGTCTTTCTCATGAAGCTGCGGAAATCCAAAAGGCGAGCGACCGCATTCAATCGGCCGTGACGCGGGTGCTGGAATACCTTGGCGACTCGAATTCCGACGTCTCGTCCTATGGCGAAGCATTGGAAACAATGTCCGGGAAAATCGAAAACGAAACGGACATGGGCGCCCTTCGCAAGACGGTGGCCAGTATTCTTGCCGAGACGAAACGGATGGCGGTGAAAAGCCGCAAGCTGGAAGGCCAGTTGAAATCTGCGACGGATGAAATTGTCGAGCTTCACGAGCATATTCAATACATCCGTCAGGAAGCGACAACGGATGCGTTGACAGGTCTGCCGAATCGCAAGCATTTCGACGATCAACTCAAAATATCCATTCAGCAGGCACAAGACGGGAAAGAGGCGCTTTGTCTGGTGATGGCGGACATCGATCACTTTAAGAAATTCAACGACAATTACGGACACCTTCTGGGCGATCAGGTTTTGTGGCTTGTTGCAAATACGCTAATCGAATGCGTGAAGGGGCGCGATATTCCAGCCCGCTTCGGGGGGGAGGAATTTGTCGTTATTCTTCCGCGTACGAATATTCACGGCGCCAAGAAAGTCGGCCATGAAATCCGAACCCGTGTCGCTTCGAAAAAGGTCATCCGCAAAGCGACGGGCGAAGACCTTGGCGCCATCACGCTTTCCCTCGGGGTTGCGCAATACCACCCGGGCGAGACGATTGAGAGCCTTATCCAGCGGGCGGACAATGCGCTCTATCGGGCGAAAAATCAGGGGCGCAACCAGGTCGTTGCCGAGGCCTCTTACGATTCGGACGTTGCCATGCAGGGCTAATCCCGGTTCGGCGGGATTTTAAGCGGGCGTTTCCTCGCCGGTTTTTTCAAGCAGCGCTTCCAGCCGCGTTAAATCTTCCATCTGGTTTACATTGAAAAAAGGGTCCATTGGCGTGGTCGGGAAATCCACCTCGGCCATCCGGTAGCGTGCCGTCCAGGTGGTGATCTTGCGGATATTTTCTTCCGTGATGGCGTGGCGAAGTTCCGCCGCGCGCGCGACCGGCCAAAGGCCAAACACCGGTTGGGGCCTGCTGGCGGAGGCGGCTCGGGCAAAATCCGCATTTTCCACCATCCTTTCCGCTTGCAGGCGTTGCACCAAATCCATCGGAAAGAAAGGCGTGTCCGTTGCAAAACTGGCGACCCACTGGCATTGGGGCGCATGTTGCAAGGCCCATTCCATCCCGGTCAGGATGCCTGCCAGGGGGCCTGCTTGGCCAGGGACGGCGTCCGCGACGATGGGCAGGCCGAAATCGGAGAGGCCATCGGAATCCGGGCCATTAAGAAGCAAAGGCCCTACCTGGGGCCGGGCCCGCTCCATCGCATAGGCCAGCAACGGGCGTCCCCGCAGCGCAAGGAGGTGTTTTGCCTGGCCCCCCATTCGCCGCGCCTGGCCGCCGGCCAATAGCAGCCCGACGATTTCCGGTAATTGTGCGTCCATCCTTCCGCTTCTCGTTTTCCGCTATTTTAGGCGGACCGCCTGTCGCATTATTGTTGCATATTCTTGCTATGCTCTGCCTGTTGTAGACGTTGTGGCTTCGAGATGGCGGGAAAAAGCGGATGACGGAACCGGCATCAAAAACCCGCCCGCGCCCCCATCCGGGGAAGGGCAAAAAGCGCGCGCGCGCCACCCCAAAAGGGCGCCAGACGGATCCGGAAGCCCTGGCAGACATACGCGCTCTGCTTGGCGATCGCCCGCGACGGCGCGATTTGCTTGTCGAGCATCTGCACCTTCTTCAAGACCGTTACCGGTATCTTTCCGCCCGGCATCTTTCTGCCCTGGCGGACGAGATGCGGCTTTCGCTGGCAGAGGTTTACGAAGTCGCCAGCTTTTATGCGCATTTCGACATCGTGAAGGAGGGGGAGCTGCCGCCGCCTCCCGTTACGGTTCGCGTTTGCGATGGCGTGGTCTGCGAAATGATGGGCGCGCAAGCGTTGCATCGAAGGATGGAAGGTCAATTCGGCGGCAACGTTCGGGTCTGCAGCGGGCCATGCATGGGGCGTTGTGCCGCGGCACCCGTGGCACGCGTCGGCGATACGCCGGTGGATCATGGGACGACGGAAAAAATTACGGACGCTCTCGCGTCCGGATCGCCCGCCGCGCCGAAAGGCGTTACGGCGCATTCGTTTGAGGCTTACGAAGCGGCGGGCGGCTATGGCCTTCTTCGCGCCCTTCGCGGCGGCGGCCTTCAGCTTGGAAGCTGTCTGGAGACATTGGCGGCTTCCGGGCTGCGTGGGCTCGGCGGCGCCGGTTTTCCCAGTATGCGCAAATGGGACTTTGTGCGTGCCGCGCCTTCGCCGCGCTATCTGGTTGTCAACGCCGATGAGAGCGAGCCGGGCACGTTCAAGGATCGCTTTTGCCTTGCAAGCGATCCGCACCGGGTTCTCGAAGGCATGTTGATCGCCGCCCATGGGATTGGGGCCGAGGCGGCCTATCTCTACCTTCGGGATGAATATTCGGAAATCCACGCAAGCCTGCTGGAAGCAATTGCCGGACTTGAGGCGGCCGGCCTTGGGCTGCCTTCCGGCATCCACCTTCGCCGTGGCGCCGGCGCCTATGTGTGCGGGGAAGAATCGGCAATGCTGGAAAGCATCGAGGGCAAGCGGGGCTACCCGCGTCATCGCCCGCCCTTTCCGGCGGAAGCCGGTTTGTTTGGCCGACCGACCCTGATTCAAAACGTCGAAACCCTTTATTGGATCCGCGAAATTTTGGAAAAGGGTGCGGATTGGTATCGGGGCGAAGGCCGGAACGGCCGCAAGGGAGTTCGGCTTTTTTCCGTTTCCGGGCGGGTCCGGCTTCCCGGCGTTAAGCGCGCGCCGGTCGGCATCACGGCGCGCCAGTTGATCGAGGAGCATGCGGGCGGGATGGCGGATGGCCATTCTTTGAAGGCGTTTCTGCCAGGGGGTGCCGCAGGGGGGATCTTGCCGGCGGATCTGGCGGACCAACCGCTCGATTTCGGCACGCTTGAAGAATATGGCGCCGCCATCGGTTCCGCCGCCGTCATCGTCCTTTCCGATCGCGACGATTTACAAAAGATCGCGCAGAACCTGATGCGCTTCTTCGCTGCGGAAAGCTGCGGTCAATGCGTTCCCTGCCGGGTCGGTACGGAGAAGGCCGTGAAATTATTGGCGCAACCGCGCGTGGATCAGGCGCTGCTGGAGGGCCTGGCCCAGGCGATGGCGGACGCATCCATTTGCGGCCTCGGTCAGACGGCGCCAAATCCGTTGCGATCGCTCTTTCGCTATTTTCCCGAAACCTTGTCGGGCGGAGGCGCCGGATGAGTGGCAAGGTCCAATTCATTCTCGATGGCCGGGAAGTAATCGCGGATGCAGAAGAAACCATCTGGCAGGTGGCGGATCGGCTGGGCATCGAAATCCCGCATCTTTGCTACAAACCGGCGCCCGGCTACCGCGCGGACGGCAATTGCCGGGCCTGCGTCGTCGAAATCGCGGGCGAGCGCACCCTTGCCGCTTCCTGCATGCGCAAGCCCCAATCCGGCATGAAGGTGGAGACGGCTTCGGCGCGGGCAAAGGCGGCCCGCCGCACGGTGATGGCGCTTCTTCTCGCCGATCAGCCAGAGGCAAAGACAGCACCGGACCCGAATTCGCATTTCTGGAAGTGGGCGCAGCGGATGGGGGTAGGGAAAAGCCCTTACCCGGCGCGCGAGGAAATAGCCCCGGATTTCAGCCATCCGGCCATGGCCGTGCAATTGGACGCCTGTATTCATTGCGGGCTTTGCGTGCGTGCCTGCGGCGAGGTGCAGGTCAACGGCGTTATCGGCATGGCGGGGCGTGGCGCGGAGCTAAAAGTCGCCTTCGATTTTGACGATCCGATGGGGGCCAGCACGTGCGTCGGTTGCGGGGAATGCGTCCAGGCTTGCCCAACGGGGGCGCTGCTGCCGGCAAGCCGTGTCGATAAAAAGGGCGCGGCCCTTCCCGAGGCGACGCGTGAAGTGGCGAGCGTCTGCCCCTATTGCGGGGTCGGGTGTCAGGTGACTTACAAGTTGCAGGGCGACGCCCTTCTTTCCGTCGAAGGCCGAAACGGCCCGGCGAATGAAAACCGTCTCTGCGTGAAGGGCCGCTTCGGACTTGATTACATCGCCCATCCGGACCGGCTGTGCACGCCCTTGATCCGCCGCGAGGACGCGCCGAAAGAAGCGGCCCCAGAGATGGATCCGCGAAACCCGCTTACGCATTTTCGCGAGGCAAGCTGGGAAGAAGCGCTGGACAAGGCTGCCGAAGGCTTTCGCAGCATCCTCGCGCAGGAAGGGAAATCGGCCCTTGCCGGGCTTGGTTCGGCAAAATGTTCGAACGAAGAAGCCTATCTCTTTCAAAAGCTTGTCCGCACCGGCTTTGGCAACAACCATGTCGACCATTGCACGCGGCTTTGCCATGCAAGCTCCGTTGCCGCGCTTTTGGAGATGATTGGGTCTGGCGCGGTGACGGCGCCTTTTACAGAGGTGCTGAACAGCGATTTTTTCATCGTCACCGGCTGCAACCCATCCGAAAACCACCCCGTCGCCGCAACCTATTTCAAGAACACCGTTCGGCGCGGCGCCAAGCTTGTCGTCATCGACCCCCGTGGCCAGGCGTTGAAACGCCATGCGGCGCATATGCTGCAGTTGAAGCCCGGCAGCGACGTTGCGCTGTTGAACGGCATGCTCCACGTGATCCTCGAAGAAGGGCTTTATGACCGCGCCTATGTCGAGGCCCATACGGAGGGGATGGAAGGCCTTCGCGCGCATCTCAAAGACTTTACGCCCGAGCAGGCGGCGGATCTTTGCGGGATCGACGCGGAAACGATCCGCCAGGTCGCCCGCGGATTTGCGGCGGCAAAGGCGGCAATGATCTTCTGGGGGATGGGCATTGCCCAGCATGTACATGGAACGAACAATGCGCGCTGTTTGATTTCGCTGGCGCTGCTGTGCGGCCAAATCGGCAAGGCGGGCGCGGGCCTTCATCCCCTTCGTGGCCAAAACAACGTGCAGGGCGCGTCGGATGCCGGTCTTATTCCGATGATGTATCCGGACTACCGGGCGGTCGGACTTGCCGCCTCGAAGGCGCATTTCGAAAAATTGTGGGGGGTGGCTCTCGATCCGGATCCGGGCCTCACCGTTGTGGAAATCATGGAGGCCGCCGGCGAGGGCCGGATCAAGGGAATGTATATTCTGGGCGAAAATTCCGCCATGTCGGACCCGGACGCCAATCGTGTGCGCGCCGCCCTTGCCAAGCTGGAACATCTCGTCAGCCAGGAAATTTTTCTTACGGAAACAGCCGCCTATGCGGACGTCGTGCTTCCGGCATCCGCCTGGCCGGAAAAGGATGGCACGGTCACGAATACGAATCGTCAGATCCAAATCGGCCGGAAGGCGCTTCATCCGCCGGGCGAGGCGCGGGAGGATTGGTGGATCATCCAGGAAATCGCGCGTCGTCTGGGCTTGGACTGGAGCTATGGGCATCCCCGCGACGTTTATGCGGAGATGATGATGGCAATGCCATCCCTCGACCATATTCCGTGGGAACGCCTTGAGCGGGAGGACGCCGTCACCTATCCGTGCGATGGGCTGGACCTGCCCGGCCATGGCGTCGTCTTTGCCGATGGTTTTCCAACGAAAAATGGCCGCGCCCGTTTTGTCCCGGCGGCGGTTGTGCCGCCCGACGAGCTGCCGGACCCGGATTATCCGATGATTTTGACGACCGGCCGCGAGCTCGAACATTGGCATACGGGCGAAATGACGCGCCGGGCCGATGTGCTCGACGAGCTTGAGCCGGAGGCGGTGGCTAGTTTTAACTTGGCGGACCTTCGAAAAATCGGGCGGGCGCCTGGCGAACGGGTCCGCATTGTGACGCGCCGGGGCACCATCGAGCTTGTGGCGCGGGGGGACGCGGCCGTTCCGCAAGGCGTTGTTTTTGTAGCCTTTTGTTACGCCGAGGCTTCCGTGAACCGGCTAACGAATCCCGCCCTCGATCCGGACGGCAAGATCCCGGAGCTTAAATTCTGCGCCGCGCGGATCGAGGCGGGCTAAGCGCCGCTGCGGTCCAGAAGACCGGCCAGGCCGAGAAAAGCCGGTTCCGGGTGGCAGATGATAAAGGTGGGGATCGCCCGCAAATAATCGGCGAAGCGGCCTTTCTGCTCGAAACGCGCCCGAAAATTCGAGGCAGCCAGGAAATCGGTAAATTTGGGCAGAATGCCGCCGGCGATGTAAACGCCGCCTTGCGCGCCCAGGGTCAGCGCAAGATTGCCTGCGACGGTGCCAAGCATTTCACAAAACATGTTCAGCGTGGCAAGGCAGTCCGGGTCTTTTTCCTCAAGCGCCCGGCGCGTAAGCGCGTCCGGCGACAGAGACGCCGCCTCTTTTCCATCAAGGGCCTCATAAAGATTGAGCAGGCCGGGGCCTGAGAGAACCCGCTCGGCAGAAACATGGCCAAAGCGTGCGCGCAATTTCCGGAGGGCTTCTATTTCCGCCTCATTCGTTGCGGGCATGGTGGCGTGGCCGCCTTCGCTGGAAAAGGCCATCCACTCGCCCTCGGCCGTCGGCACCAAACCGGAAACGCCAAGGCCCGTGCCTGGCCCCAGCACCGCAGTGGGTGCGTCCTCGATTGCCTGGCCGCCGCCAATCTTGCAAAGGGCCGCGCCGGAAAGTTCCGGGATGGAAAGTGCGATGGCGGTGAAGTCGTTGAGCACGTGAAGTTGCGCAAGGTGAAATTTCTTCCGCATTGCCTCGATGGAGAAGGACCAGGGATGGTTCGTCAGCTTGACCTGGTCGCCGGCTATTGGCGAGGCAATGGCAAAAGCGGCGGTTTTTGGCGCGGCCTTTGCCGCGACCCGGTCCAGATAGCTGGCGATGGCGCTTTCCAGATCGGGGAAGTCTGCACAATGGAAGGATTCAAACGCGCGGGGCTCGCTGCCAGGCGCTTGAAGGGCAAAACGCACATTCGTTCCGCCGATATCCGCAAGCAGGCGATCGTTTTGTATTTGAGCCATAAGGTTAATAGGCGGAATAGGGGGCTTCTTGAAGCGCGCCGATGAATTTTTCACGCCAGGCGGTGATGTCGTTTCGGCGAAGCGTTTTCATCATTTCCGACCAGCGTGTCTTGCGTTCGTCAAGGGGCATGGCAAGCGCCTGTTTCATGGCGTCCGCGATCTCTTCCGTATTGTAGGGGTTGACCATCAGCGAATGGCCATCCAATTCGTGGGCGGCGCCCGCAAATTTGGAAAGCACCAAGACGCCGGGATTTTCCGGGTCTTGGGCGGCAACGTATTCCTTGGCAACCAGGTTCATCCCATCGCGCAAGGGGGTGACAAGCCCAACCTGGCTGGCCCGAAAGAAGCCCAGCAACGTCCGGCGCTTAAACCCACGGTTGATGTAACGGATCGGCACCCAGTTGTATTCGGAAAAGCGCCCATTGATGCGCCCGGCCGCGTTGCTCATTCTTTCGCGTAACTCCCTGTATTCTTTCACTTTTGATCGGGACAGCGGGGCGATCTGAATCAGGGTCAGGCATTTTTCCTGCAGTTCCGGAGAGACCGCAAGCAGATGCTCGAACGCATGAAACCGTGCCATGATTCCCTTGCTGTAATCCAAGCGGTCGACACCGATAATCATGGGGCGCTCATGCAGGCTTTCCGCCATCTTTTTTGCGGTGGCGGAATTCTTCGAATCCTTGGTAAGGGCAATCACGTTTTCCACATCGATGCCGACGGGAAAGGCGCCGGCAAAAAAGGAGTGGCCATTTGCCTTCACGATGCCGTTCGACAGAACCTGTCCCTGAACTTCCCGCTCGATGTAGCTATGAAAGGCGTGCAGATCGACCTCCGTCTGGAAGCCGACGACGTCATAGGCGCAAAGTTCTTTCACCAATTCTTGATGGCCGGGTAGGGCGGTAAGGATCTCGGGCACCGGAAACGGAATGTGCAGAAAAAATCCGATGGGCTGCTTTACACCCCTGCGGCGCAGTTCGTTTGCGAGAGGGATCAGGTGAAAGTCGTGGATCCAGATCAGATCGTCGTCCTGGAGCATTGGCACTAATTTTTCGGCGAAGCGTGCGTTTACCCGCTGATAGCCCTCGTAATCCTCCCGGCGAAATTTCATTCGGTCGAGGCGGTAATGAAAGGCCGGCCAGATGGCGCGGTTTGCATAGCCTAGATAATATTGGTCGTAATCTTTTGTTGAGAGGTCGAGCGTTGCGTAAGTGACGTTCTCCACCGAATGGGTTTTTACCCTGCCGGAAGTTTTGGCGGCATGCTCGCCGCTCCAACCAAACCAGAGGCCGCCATGTGCTTCCAGGGCCGATTGAATAGAGACGGCAAGGCCGCCCGCGCCGGCCTGCTTCTTGCCGGCCACCTCTACGCGGTTGGAAACGACGACGAGACGCCTCAAAGGGCCTCCTCCCAGGATTTGCTTAGCCGCATGGCGGAGTTGATCAGCCCCACCATGGAGTAGGTTTGGGGAAAGTTTCCCCAAAGTTCACCCGTTTCAGGGGCGATGTCTTCGGACAGCAAGCCTACATGATTCCGGCAGGCGAGCATATTTTCAAAGAGATCGCGCGCCTCTTCCTTGCGGCCGATCGCGTCCAACGCGTTGATATACCAGAACGTGCAAACGTTGAAGGACGTCTCCGGCCGGCCAAAATCGTCCTCCGCGCCGTAACGAAAAAGAAAATTCCCGTGCCGAAGTTCTTTTTCGATTGCTTCGACGGTCTGTTGAAAACGGGGGTCCGTTGCCGGCAGGAACCCAAGTTCGTGCAAAAGCAAAAGAGACGCGTCCAGATTTTCGCCTCCGAAGCTATCGACGAAGCTTTTTTTCTTGCCGTTCCAGGCTTGCTCGCAAATAACGGCATGGATGCCGTCCGCCCGTTTCCGCCAGTTTTTGGCTTTCGATTTCAAGCCAAGCTGCTTGGCAATTTTTGCCAAGCGATCGCAAGCTGCCCAGCACATGACGCTGGAATAGGTGTGCACGCATTCGCGCGTGCGCAGCTCCCACGGGCCCGCGTCCGGCTGGTCGTAAAGTTTTACGGCATGCTCGCCAGCGCGCTCCAATTCTTCAAACAGGCGGATATCGCCAGGTCGTGAAAGGCGCGTGTCGAAGAAGGCCTGGGTTGAAGTCAGCACCACGCTTCCATAAACGTCGTGTTGCGGCTGTAGATAAGCGGCGTTGCCGGTACGCACCGGGCCCATTTGGCGGTAGCCCGATAGGCTTTCGATTTTCTGCTCATGAAGGAGCGATTCAAGCGCAATGCCGTAAACGGGCTGCAGGCCGCCATCGTCGGCACCGGCGACGATGTTGATGATGTAACGCAGGTAGTTTTCCATCGTCAGCGTCGCTCCAAGCCGGTTTAGAGCGTGGACGACAAAATAGGAATCCCGAAGCCAGCAAAACCGATAATCCCAGTTGCGCTGACTGTTCGGCGCTTCCGGGATCGAGGTGGTCATGGCGGCAATAAGGGCGCCGGTCTCTTCAAAACTGCACAGCTTGAGGGTAATGGCGGCGCGGGTCACGGCTTCCTGCCACTCGAAGGGAAGGGATAGGTAGCGTGTCCAGTCGCGCCAGTAATCGACGGTTTTTTTGTAAAAGTCTTTGCTCAAATCCTCGATCGAGCTGGTCAGGCTTTCATCCGGACCAAGGATCAGCGTATGCGGAAGTTCAAGAATGAAAGACGTCTCTTCGAGAAGAAAAGAAACCGGAAGGTCCGTCGTCATGCGCAACGTTACGCCGGACGTAACGTAGCGAATGTGGTTGCTGCCATGGGTGATGGCCGGTTTTTCAGCGCCGTAATTCGATAGCGGGCGGGTGCGCACCTTAATTCTGGGCGTTCCGTTTACAGGGCGGATGTGCCGGACCATCATCATGGGCCGGAAGATGCGGTCAAAACGCCGAAAGCGTGGGGCAAAATCCGTAATTTCGATCGATGCGCCCTTTTTGTCATAGAGCTTCGTGATCAAAATGGCCGTATGCGGAACGTAATATTGTTCGGAATGGGAGAAATTCTCGATTTCGATATCGAAAAAACCGGACTCCTCCGGGTCGTCATCGCCATTTCCGTGCAGCAAGCGGCAGAAAACCGGGTCCCCATCGAAACGGGGCAGGCAGGACCAGACGACTCGTCCGCGGCGATCAATCAACGCTCCGTAAGAGGCGTTGCCAATCATGCCCAAATTCAGGTCGGTCATGGATCTTATCCCTTCGCCGCTTCGGTCCCGGCCAAGATTGCCTCGGAAAGGCCGACAAGCCAAGCGCGAAGCTGGCGCACGGATTCAATGCGAAAGGTGGCAACGGTCTTTCCATTTTCGCCTACGCGGATGGAATGACCGCCAAGCCGGTTGACGGTGGCAAACCCGTCTTCATCCGTGACGTCGTCGCCGATAAAGACAGGGATGCGTCCGGCAAAAGGGGCTTCGGTCAACAAATGCTCCACCGCCTTCCCTTTGTTGATGCCGGACGGCTTCACTTCCAGCACCATCTTTCCGTGGAGGCAATGATAGCCTCCGTCGTGCGTTGCGAGGAGATCGGCTAGGAGCGCCTTTGCCTCTTCTTCTCGTTCGGGGGCTTGCCGGTAATGCAGCGCAAGCGTTGTGCCTTTGTCCTCAAGAAGAACGCCGGGCGCTTTTTTTGCAAATTGCTCCAGTGTTTCTCTGATCTTCTTCAAAGAGCTGCCATTGTTTGATACTCGGTAGGTTGCATCCGCCGCGTTGCGCACCTCAATGCCGTGAAGGCCCGCCGTTGGGAGGTGCAGCGGCTGAAAAAGCTGGTCGATGGTTTCGATCGGGCGGCCGCTCACCAGGGCGACGGCGCCGTTGAACGCATCGGAAAGACGGCGAAGGGTCGTTCGCACTTCCGGCTCAACGCACACCTCTTTTGGCGTTTTCGCAATTTCGATCAGCGTCCCGTCCACATCCAGGAAAAGGGCCCAGCGCGGGTTGGGGGCGGGAAGCTCGGGAAGGGGCATGCCTTCGTCCACGTCGATAGGGGCTATACGAAGATGCGTGGGAAACCTGTCTGTAAGCTTAATAAAGGCTCGTCCGTCCATGGGCAAGAGGCCCATGGGCACTTGCGAGCCTAGCCGTCGCACCCCTTTGCGACGAAGGACGGATTTTCGAAGTTCGGTTTGCCGTAGCGCAATGCTTCCCCATCCAGGGTCGTGATGTTGCCGCCCGCCGCCAGCAAGATGGCGTGCCCGGCTGCCGTATCCCATTCCATCGTTCGCCCAAGGCGTGGGTAAATATCCGCTTCGCCTTCCGCGATCACGCAAAACTTTATCGAGCTACCGGATGTCTTTCTTTCCCGCACATGCAAGGTTGCAAGATAGGCCTCCGTCTCCGGCCCGGTGTGGGAACGGCTTGCGACAATGACGAAGCCTTCCGGGGATGCCTTGATGGCGGCAATCGGCCGGGGGGCGCCATCCGCAACGGCAACCGTGGCCGTGCCGGGGCCTGCCGCGGCGTAGATCGTTTTCTTAAGGGGGATGCCGATTATTCCCAAGACCGGACGCGTGTTCACGACAAGGCCTATGTTGACGGTGAATTCGCCGGTCCGGTTGATGAATTCCTTCGTCCCGTCCAGCGGGTCGACAAGCCAGAATTTTCCGCCGGCAATGGAAGGAATGTTGCCGGCCTCGGCGCTTTCCTCCGAGACGATGGGAATGTCGGGCGTAAGCTTGCCTAAGGCGCGAAGGATAATCCGCTCCGACGCCTCGTCGGCGTCCGTAACAGGCGAGGCATCGGCCTTTTTTCGGACGCTATAGGTTTTTTCCTTATAGATTCGGACGATTTCCTCCCCGGCATCGCAAACGATTGGCCGGAGGGCCTCCAGAAGTTCGAGAAGTTCTGCGTTTTTCAACTTGGAAGCCCCGATTTAACGGCGTTCATATTGCGCGTTGCCAAACATGACGTTCCAGGCCTCTTTGTCCTCGGCCCAGTCCGCCTTGAGGTTGCCGGGCACTTCCATGCCCCGTTTGACGGCAGGGCGATCGTGGATTTGGCTGTACCAGCGATGGACGTTTGGAAAATCTTCCAGCTTTTGCCCATGCACGTCATGCCACCGGACCCAAGGGTAGGTGGCAATGTCTGCGATCGAATAATCGTCGGCCAAATAGGCGCTTTCGCCCAGCCGCCGGTCGAGGACGCTGTAAAGCCGCGCCGCCTCTTTCGTGTAGCGTTCAATCGCGTAGGGGATTTTTTCCGGCGCGTATTTCCGAAAATGGTGGGCTTGGCCGAACATGGGCCCGATGCCGCCCATCTGAAACATCAGCCATTGGATCGTTTCGATACGAAGGCGCGGGTCCGGGGACAAGAATTTTCCCGTTTTTTCGGCCAGGTAAAGCAAGATGGCGCCGGATTCGAAAAGCGCCAGCGCTTTGCCGTCGGGCCCTTCCGTATCGACGATCGCAGGGATCTTGTTGTTCGGGCTGATTTTCAGGAATTCCGGTTTGAACTGATCGCCCTTCATGATGTCGATGTGCACGACACGATAGGGAAGGGACGTTTCCTCAAGAAAGATGGAAACCTTGTGGCCGTTTGGCGTTCCGTCCGTATAAAGCGTGATCATCTTCGTTCCTCTGGGCGTGCGGCGGCATTCAGGCCCGTCTATAGCATCCCATGCCCGGCCTGGCGACCCGGGAGCGATTTTCCGCTCTATATAGGCGCCGCGCCATTTGTGTTAATTTCAGCTATGCGCCGGGATGCCCGGCGCTTGTGCGACCTAAAGCGGGGCCCGGCCATGTTGGGTGCAAATCTGGATCTCATGGGGCATATCTTCAGCCAGACGCCCTATAACGACGCATCAAACAGCGAAACATGACAAGCCTCAACTCGGCCGAAACGCCATCGGGAAAGGGTGCCGCGGACGAAAACTTTCCGGTCGGTTCCTGGCTGCTGCCGGCAAGGCTTCGTCCGCACGCCGCCACCTTTTATGCCTATGCGCGCGCCATCGACGACATCGCGGACAATTCGGAGCTAGCGCCGGACGACAAGATTTCACGCCTCGAAGGGTTCGCAGAGGCCATCCTTGGCGTCGAGACAGAGGATCCGGCTTACGAAAAGGCGCACCGCATGCGCGAAAGCCTGGATCAGACGAAGGTTCCGACCGTTCATTGCACCGATCTGATCGACGCTTTCAAGCAGGATGCGACGCAAGGCCGTTACCAGGATTGGGCCGGGCTCATCCATTATTGCGAACGCTCCGCCGCGCCGGTCGGGCGCTATCTTTTGGACCTGCATGGCGAGTCGAAGGCGGGCTACCCGGTTTCGGATGCCCTTTGCAATGCGCTGCAGGTGTTGAACCATTTGCAAGATTGTAAGGCGGATTATCTTTCCCTCGACCGGGTCTACCTTCCGGAAAGCTGGCTTAAAGAGGCGGGCGCCAATGTCGAGGCGTTGGCGGCGCCGGAGGCAAGTGCGGCCCTTCGCTCCGTGCTCAATCGCTGCCTGGATGGGGTGGCGGCGCTTCTTGTTACGGCGCGGCGGCTCCCCGATGTGCTCGACAACCGCTTTCTGGCAATGGAATCCGCCGTCATCGTGGCGGTTGCCGAAGAGCTGACCCGTCAGCTTCGCCGCCGCGACCCTCTTGCCGAGCGCGTTCAGCTCTCGAAACCCGCCTATGCGGCCTGTTTTTTAAAGGGTATTTTCCGCGCGCTTTTTTGAGGCGCAACACTGGCTTCCCAAGTCTTTTGCCGGCCTTCCCTTCCTTTTCGCATGCCGCATTTCAGGGTATGCTCTGGCCTCTCGCCGCAAGCCCGAACGGATAAATTGGGTGCAAATGTCGCTCGCCGCCTCAGAAACCCCTCAAGATCTGGAAGCCTCCGAATCGGTCCAGCAAGTCGTGGTCAATTCGGGCACGTCTTTTTTCTGGGCGATGCGGCTGCTTCCGGAAAATCGCCGGAAGGGGATGTTTGCGATCTATGCGTTTTGCCGGGAAGTCGACGATATTGCCGACGAGCCAGCGCCGAAGGCGGCCAAGGCTGAAGCCCTGGGCAAATGGCGTGCCGAGATCGAGCGTCTCTACGCCGGCGGCGCCGACAATTTGGAGGCCCTGTCCCCTACGGCCCGTGCGCTGGCGGAACCGATTGCCGAATTTAGCCTTCGCAAGCAGGATTTCCTGGCCGTAATCGACGGCATGGAGATGGACGCGGCGGGCCCCATTCAAGGGCCCACGATGACCGAGCTGGAGCGTTATTGCGATCGTGTGGCTTGCGCCGTTGGGCGTCTTTCCGTGCACGCGTTCGGCGTTCCGAATGCGAAAGGGTACGCCGTCGCGGATACGCTTGGCCACGCGTTGCAGCTTACGAACATTCTTCGCGACCTGCACGAGGATGCGAAGACGGACCGCCTTTACCTGCCGGTGGAACTTTTGGAAAAACACGGCATTGGCGAGCGTCGGCCTGAAAAGGTTCTCAACCATCCGGCCCTTCCGGCGGTTTGCGAAGAGTTGGCTCAGATTGCGCGTGGGCGCTTCGAAGAGGCGGCGGCGGCGTTGAAGCAATGTACGCGCCGGGAAATGCGGCCGGCCAATGTCATGATGCGGGTCTATCGGAAAATCCTCGACGCCTTGGAGGCCAGAGGCTGGAAAGATCTGGATCGCGAGGTTGGCCCTTCAAAGGCCGCAAAAATCTGGATCGCATTGCGCTACGGAATCATCTAAGCGATGGGCGTCATCCATATCGTTGGCGGCGGGCTTGCGGGGCTGGCGGCAGCCGTCTTTCTTGCGAAGTCTGGAAGGCGGGTCGCGCTTTACGAGGCATCCGATCATGCCGGCGGACGATGCCGGTCTTATGTGGACGCCAAGCTCGGCAGGCGCGTCGACAATGGCAATCATTTGCTGTTCCGCGGCAACCGGGAAGCGCTTCGCTATCTGGAAACGATTGGTGCGGCGGATCGTTTCCTTTGCCCGCCGGAACCGGCCTTTCCTTTCATCGATCTTGAGACGCAAGAGCGCTGGGTCGTGCGCCCCTCTGGGGGGCCGGGGTGGGTCTTTATGCCTTCGCGGCGCATTCCGGGAACGGGCCCGATGGATTATTTGGCAGCGTTGCGCCTTTTTCTGGCTTCGCCCCGGGCCAGCGTTGCCGAAACCTTCGCGGATGGCGGCCCCCTCTACCGCTATTTCTGGGAGCCCCTTGCCATTGCGTCGCTGAACACGCCCGTGGAAAAGGCGGCGGCGCGTCTTTTGCTTCCGGTGCTGCTGCGCATTTTCGGAAGGGGCCGGGAAGCGGCGCGTCCCATGATCGCAAGGGAGGGTCTTTCGGAAAGCTTTGTCGACCCGGCCCTTGCTTATCTTGCGCAAAAGGGTGCGACGGTTCATTTCACCCACCGCCTTCGCAGGCTTGTCTTTGCGGATGCACGCGTCTCGGCGCTGGACTTTGGCGAGCAGCGTATCGCGCTTGCGGCGGAGGATCGGCTCATTCTTGCCGTGCCGCCGTCGAATGCCGCCGATTTGCTGCCGGGCCTCTCCGTACCAAAGGCGACCGAGCCAATCCTAAACGCCCATTTTCACTTGGCCGAAGCACCCGCCTGGCCCCACGCCGCGCCCTTTATTGGCGTCATCGGCGGGCTGGCCCAATGGATTTTTCTAAGAGGGCGCGTCGCTTCCGTTACCGTCAGCGCCGCCGATCGCCATATCGACGCGCCTTCGGACGTTCTGATTCCAAAACTTTGGGCAGACGTTTCACAGGCCTTGCAGATTGCCGAGGGGCCGCCGCCGCCCTGCCGCGTAATCAAAGAGCGGCGCGCAACCTTTTCCCAAACGCCGGAGGCGATTGCCCTTCGTCCCAAAACCCGGACGAAACATGCGAACCTGTTCCTCGCCGGCGACTGGACCGATACGGGCCTGCCTGCTACGATTGAAAGTGCAATATCTTCCGGTCGTCAGGCCGCCAAGGCCGCCATGAAGCGATAATCAGCGCACGACCGAGCGGAGAACACATGGCAGTTTCATCGGATTGTGCCCCGGCAATGCCGGCCAAGGGCGAAGCCCTTCTCGATCATGTCCTTGAAGAAAGCCGGGGCGATTGCTTCCGTCGCCAGGCCCAGGACGGCCATTGGGTCTTTGAGCTTGAGGCGGACGCGACGATCCCGGCGGAATACATTCTCTACGAACATTTTTTCGATGAGATCGACGACGCACTCGAGAGAAAAATTGCCGTTTACCTTCGCCGCACCCAATCGGACCGGCATGGCGGGTGGCCGCTTTTCTACGAGGGCGATTTCGATATCAGCGCCAGCGTGAAGGCCTATTTTGCCTTGAAGATTGTCGGCGACGATACGAACGCGCCGCATATGAAGCGTGCCCGCGAGGCGATTCTTGCCCATGGGGGGGCGGCGAAATCCAACGTCTTTACCCGTATTGCGCTGGCGCTGTTCGATCAGGTGCCTTGGCGGGCGGTTCCAGTGATGCCGGTTGAGATTGCCTTGTTGCCGAAATGGTTTCCCTTCCATCTCGACAAGGTTTCTTACTGGTCGCGGACGGTGATTGCGCCGCTTTTAATTCTGATGTCGAAAAAACCAACGGCAATCAACCCGCGGCAAATCGATATTCGCGAACTTTTCGTCACGCCCCCGGAAGAAGAGAAGCATTACCACGTCAATCCGATGGGCTCTTTGCTTGGTGCCGCGCTTTTGCGCGTGGATAGCCTGCTGCGCCTGCTTGAGCCCTATTTTCCAAAGGGTATTCGTCAGCGCGCCATCGAAAAAGCGCTCAGCTTTACGAAAGAACGTCTCAATGGCGAAGACGGCATTGGCGGTATTTTTCCGGCGATGGTAAATGCGGTGATTGCCTTCGATTGCCTCGGCTATGAAAAGGACCATGCGGACGTTGTTGTGGCCAAGAAGGCCATTCGCCGGCTGCTGGTCATCGGAGAGGAGGAAGCCTATTGCCAGCCTTGTTTCTCGCCGGTTTGGGATACAGGCCTCATGTCCCTTGCCTTGCAGGAGGCGCCGAAAACTGCGGAGGCCGCGCAGCATGAAAAAGCGCTGGATTGGCTGGCCGGGCGTCAAATTCTTGACGTGGTCGGCGATTGGGCGGCGCAAAGGCCGAATTTGCGGCCAGGCGGCTGGGCCTTTCAATATTGGAACGACTATTACCCGGACGTGGACGACACGGCCGTCGTTGCCATGGCGCTTCACCGCTTCGACAAGGCGCGCTACGGCGAAGCCATCGCGCGCGCCGAAGAATGGATTGTCGGTATGCAAAGCGCCAATGGCGGTTGGGGCGCCTTCGATGCCGAGAATGCCCATTACGGCCTCAACCATATTCCCTTTTCCGATCATGGCGCGTTGTTGGACCCGCCGACGGTGGATGTCAGTGCGCGCTGTTTGGGTTTTCTGGCGCAGATCGGTTACGGCCGCGAACAGCCGGTGGTTGCCCGGGGGTTGGCGTTCCTGAAGGGCGAGCAGGAAGAAGACGGTTCATGGTTCGGCCGTTGGGGCACGAATTATATTTATGGAACGTGGTCGGCGCTTTCCGCCCTTCAGGCGCTGGGGGAAGATTTGCACGCCCCCTATATTCGCAAGGCGGTCGATTGGCTGAAGGCGCGTCAGCGCGAAGATGGCGGCTGGGGCGAAGACGGCGCCAGCTATTGGGAGGCGCACCGCGGCGAGGCCAAGGCAAGCACGGCCTCGCAGACGGCCTGGGCGGTGCTTGGATTGATGGCGGCCGGCGAAGTGGAAAGCGGGGCGGTGAAGCGCGGCATCGCCTATTTGCTGAACGCGCCGCGAAGCGGCGCGAAATGGCACGAAGAATGGTATACGTCCGTCGGTTTTCCGCGTGTCTTTTACCTTCGCTACCATGGCTACAGCGTTTATTTCCCCGTCTGGGCGTTAACGCGCTATCGGAATCTTTTGCGGGGCAACGCGCCGGCCGTCCGGCACGGAATGTGACGCGGCTTGGCTTCATCACGGGCCTGCGCACGGAGGCGGCGGTTGTCGACGCCGCGTCCGAGGCGCTGCCGGCGGCGCATCGGCCGCTGATTTTTTGCGGCGGGGCGAATACGGCTTCGGCGCAGGCCGGCGCCCTCCGTTTGCTCGAAGAGGGGGCCGGCGCCCTGGTCAGCTTTGGCATTGCCGGTGGGCTGGCGCCGGAGCTTGGCTCCGGACGTCTGGTGCTTGCGTCCGCCATTCAGCTTGCGGGCGAACCGTCGCTGGGTGTCGATCTGGCCTGGCGGGACCGGCTTTGTGCGCGGTTGAGGGGCCATCTTGCACCGGCGCTCGGCGCGATTGCTGGAAGCGACCGGGTAATCCAGACCGCGGATGCAAAGAAAACCCTTTTCGGAGAGACGATGGCTCAGGCCGTCGATATGGAAAGCCACGCCGTTGCACGGGTGGCCCAGGCGAGGGGGGTCCCCTGTCTGATCGTTCGTGCGATTGCGGACCCTGCCCACGCGGCCATCCCGGACGTCGCCCTGGCCGGCGTCGGTCCCGGGGGCGAGGCCTTGCCGCTGGCAGTGATGCAGCGCGCCGCATTTTCTCCCTGGGTGTGGCCGGCGCTTTTTCGGCTTGGCGGCGCACATCGAAAGGCCCATGCCACCCTTCGCACGCTTATCGACGTGGCCGGCGTGGACCTTGCCTTCGAATAGGAGGGGTTGGGGCTTAAGCGGCGTCGCTTTTGTGGGACTCTTTCATGAAGGTCTCGACGTTTTCTTCGAAAACGTAATCCGCCTGCCGTTGATTCGTGAGGGAAATATCCGGAGCCATCGGGCCATCCGTCCGAACCCCAAAGAGTGCGACCATCAGGGCCTTCCACGGGCGTGCGATCGTGTCGTTCACGGCCGTTGGCTCATAGCCGCAATGCACCATGCAATTTGCGCATTTCTCGTAATTTCCAGTGCCGTATTTTCCCCAATCCGTTTCTTCGACCAGCTCTTTCCAAGAGCCTGCAAAGCCTTCACCCAAAAGATAACAAGGGCGCTGCCAACCAAAGATATTGCGGGTCGGGTTTCCCCACGGCGTGCAGTCATAGGTTTGATTGCCGGCAAGAAAATCAAGAAACAGGCTGGATTGTGAAAACCGCCATTTCTTGCCTTTTCCATATCTGAAGATGTCGCGGAAAAGCTGCCGCGTTTTCTGCCGGTTCAGGAAATGCTCTTGATCGGGTGCGCGCTCATAGGCGTAGCCGGGCGAGACGGTAACCCCCTCGACGTGCAAATGGTCGGTCACATAGGAGAAAAAGTCTCCGATTTCCTTGGCGTCCGTGCCGTCAAACAATGTGCAGTTGACGTTCACCCGAAACCCTTTTTCGGCTGCCGCGCGAATTGCCTGAATGGCCCGGTCGAAGACGCCGTCCTGGCAAACCGCCTTGTCGTGCATTTCGCGGTTGCCGTCCAAATGGACGGAGAAGGTGAGGTAGGGGCTGGGCTTAAAAAGATCTAGCTTCTTCTCCAGCAACAGCGCGTTTGTGCACAGATAGACAAATTTCTTTCGTGCGACGATGCCATCGACGATCTCTTTGATTTCTTTGTGCAGGAGTGGCTCGCCGCCTGGGATGGAAACAACCGGCGCCCCGCATTCGTCGACGGCATCCAGGCATTCCTTCACGCTGAGGCGCTTGTTCAGAATTGCATCCGGGTAATCGATTTTGCCGCAGCCGGCGCAGGCGAGATTGCAGCGGAACAAAGGCTCCAGCATGAGAACGAGCGGATAATGTTTCGTTCCCCGAAGGCGTTGTTTCAGGACGTAAGCGCCGACGCGCATCTGTTGTATCAAAGGTACGGGCATCTGGTTTCCTTAGGCGCTGGCTGCTTGTTTGTGATTCAGTAATTCGGCCGGGAGCTTGAACTGAACGTTTTCTTCGATGCCGTCGAGTGCCTCGACCTCTAGATCGCCGAAATCACCCAGCCGTTGAATCACTTCCTGCACCAATTGTTCCGGTGCGGAAGCGCCGGCCGTAATGCCGATCGTTGCAATGCCGTCGAGCCATGCCTGCTCCAGCCCTTGCGAATCCTCGATGAGATAGCTGGGAAGCCCCATTTCGAGGCCAATTTCACAGAGCCGGTTGGAATTTGAGCTGTTCGGCGCCCCAACGACAAGCAGCAGGTCAACCTTTTTGGCAAGATGGCGAACGGATTCCTGACGGTTCTGGGTCGCGTAGCAAATGTTTTTTACATCGGGGCCCTGGATGTTCGGGAAGCGTTTCTTTAGCGCCTCGATCACGTCCTTCGTGTCATCGACGCTAAGGGTTGTCTGGGTGATGTAGGCAAGCTTGTCCGGATCCTGAACCTTGAGGCGATCGGCATCGTTGGGGTCGGAGATGAGAAGCACGCCACCTGGAATCTGTCCACGCGTGCCTTCCACTTCCGGGTGGCCTTCGTGGCCGATGAGAATAATCTCATATCCCCGTCCGGCGTAACGCTGCCCTTCTTTGTGAACCTTCGAGACAAGTGGGCAGGTTGCATCGATTACCGGCAAATTGCGGTGTTTTGCTTCTCCGATAACTTCTTGTGAAACGCCATGGGCGCTAAACACGGTGACCGCGCCTTCGGGCACTTCACCCAGCTCGTTGACGAACCGCGCGCCCTTTGCCCGCAAGGTCTCCACCACATGCCGGTTGTGGACAATCTCGTGGCGTACGTAAACTGGGGGGCCATATTTTTCGAGGGCGTGGTTGACGATCTCGATCGCCCGCTCGACGCCGGCGCAAAACCCGCGCGGTTGGGCGAGCAAAACTCGGATTTTTCGTTGATCGGTCACGGCGATGACACACCTAAAGAGTTGTTCGGCCGGTCTGTCCCTGGCCGAAAGAGGCGGCGCAGGTTTCGGACAGCCAAAGGGCTGGTTGCAAGGAGTATAATTCGCGCAAAATCTTAAAAAAGGCAAAGATTTAAGGTGCGGAAAACGATATCTCGTCCCATAAGATGCCTTTTCGGCCATTCGTTGCCACGTGCTGGGTGGCCAGGGAACGAGGCCGTAATGGCCCTAAAATTTTTGTCACTTTTGAACTTTGCCTGGAAAGGGCTGGCATGACGACATTGCTTACCGGGGCTTCCGGCTTCGTCGGTTCCGCGGTTCTTCGGGCCTTGCTCGCGGATGGCCACGCCGTAAAAGTGCTGCTGCGCGAGACCAGCGACCGGCGAAACCTCGAAGGCCTGCAGGTAGAAACCGCCATCGGCGATCTTCGCGACCGGCCGTCCCTTGATCGCGCGCTGAAGGGCTGCGAGGCGCTTTTTAACGTGGCCGCCGATTACCGGATATGGGTTCGCAAGCCCGAAACCCTTTACGAAAGCAATGTGACGGGCGTTCGTCAGGTCCTCGAAGCGGCCGGCGAGGCAGGGGTCTCGCGCATCGTTCATACAAGCAGTGTCGCGGCGTTGGGATTGCCCAAGGGGGGTGGCGCGGGGGACGAGGAAACGCCGGCCGTCCTTGACGACATGATCGGACATTACAAACGTTCGAAATTCCTGGCCGAAGAGGAGGTCCGCCGCCTCGTTGCCAAGGGCCTTCCGGTGGTTACCGTCAACCCCTCGGCCCCGGTCGGCCCCCGTGACATCAAGCCCACGCCCACCGGCCACATGATCGTTGAGGCTGCAGCCGGGCGGATGCCGGCTTACGTGGATACCGGGCTCAACGTCGTGCATGTCGACGATGTGGCAGAGGGGCATTTGCTGGCTTTTAAGAAGGGAAAAATCGGCAGGCGGTATATCCTTGGCGGCGAGAACCTGACCCTTCGCGACATTCTGCAAAAGATTGCCGCCATTACAGGCCGTCCGGCTCCGAAATTCCGCATTCCGCACAATGCCGTTCTGCCAATTGCCGCGCTGGCTGAAATATGGACGCGCTTTAGCGGCGGCGATCAGCCTTTCGTTTCGATTGACAGCGTGCGAATGGCGAAAAAGAAGATGTTTTATTCAAACGCGCGTGCACGCGAAGAGCTTGGTTACGCTCCGCGCTCGGTGGAAGACGCGTTTCGCGATGCCGTCGCGTGGTTTGCGCGGCATGGCTATTGTCCGCCACCAAAGACGCCTTAAGCTTCCTTTCGCCGGATTGTTATCAGTGCCGGAAGAAGGGTCAGGGTGCAGACCATTACCAATATCAGTGCAATGGTGAGCAGCATGCCCATGCTGGCGGTGCCGATATGCGTGGAAAGGCTTAGGCTTGCAAAAGAACCGATTGTTGTCAGCGCGCTAAACAGGATGGCGCGTGGTGTGCTGGTGTGAAGCACTTCGCCGCCATCGCCGTTCCGCTCGCGAAGGACGAAATGGATGCCGTTTGCTACGCCAAGACCCAGAAGCAACGGCAGGACGATGACGTTTGCGAAGTTAAAGGGGATGTCGAAAAGCACGGCAAGCAGGTTGGTCAGCAGCGCGGCAAGGCCAAGTGGGGCAAGCACGAGCAGAACGTCGGAGACGCGCTGAAGCACGACGATCAAAAGAATCGTAATCAGGATCAGGGCGAGAAGGCTTGCCTGCCAAAAGGCGTCGATGACGGCTTTTACGGCGCCAATCATGGTGATGGGATCCCCGGTAGCGTTTGGCGCGACGGATTGCACGGCATCCGCAAAGCGCCGCAGGGCTTCCGGGTTTTGAGGGTCTTGGGCTGGGCGGGCCTCCACCCGGGCGCGGCCATCTTCGGCAACAAAGCGCGCCAATAGGGGTTTTGGCAAATCGGCAAAAGTGACGGGCCGTGGGCCAAGGGCGGCGCGAAGCCGGTCCAGTTGCAGGGGCAAGGTGCCAAGAAGGCGGTGTTCCAGTTGATCCATGGGCATGCCGTTTGGGAAGGCGGCCTTCGTGCTCTTAAAGGCTTGCTCCAGGCGGCCAGCGGCTCGGGCGACCCCGTGGGGGGAATTTGCCGCGGCCAGGCGCGCGATCTTCGCCTGAAACGTGTCGAGCCGTTCTTGCCGGTCTACGTTTTTTTGTTCTTGTCCTTCGTCATTTGCCATCAGAACAGGCAGCAAAATTACGGACAGGTCTTCAAGGACAAAAAGTTTTTCTTCCTGATTCTTTGGCACAAGATCCTGAGGGATCATGACTCCGTCGATTTCCGGCAATTCGGAAAGCGTTTCTTTTAACGCCGCCGCCTTTTCCATGTCGCTGGCCAGGACGGTAATGGCGTAAGGATCAATATCGCCCGCTTCCAGAAGGTCCTTGAAGGTGCGCATGGCTTCGCTGTTCGGGTTCTGAAGGTTCAATGGATTGAAGTCAAACCGCGCAAAAGGAAGCGCCGCAAAACCCAAGACGGCAAGAACGCCACTGACGGCGACGATCTTGCGCGCATGGCGACGAACGATTTTTGCGAAATCGAACGGCTTGCCCAGGGAACGCGAGGGTTGCCGCGGCGGCATCAAGGCGAGAAGCGCCGGCAGCACCGTAAGGTTGGCAAATAGCGCGATGAACATGCTGGTTCCGGCAATCAGGCCAAGCTCGGCGACGCCCCGATAATCCGTCGGCAGGAAAGCATAAAACCCAATTGCTGCGGCGGTCGCGCAAAAGGTCAGCGCGCCGCCAACCCCCTTCGCCGCGTGTTCAAGCGCTCCAAGCCTGTCCGCGCCCCGATGGATCTCCTCGCGGAAGCGTAGGGTGAAGTGAATGCCGAAATCGACGCTCAACCCGACAAAGAGAACGGCGAAGGCAACGGAGATCAGGTTGAGGTGCCCGATCGCAAAGGCAGCGAAGGCGAGGCTCCAGGCGAGCCCCATGATCAGGGTCAAAATGGCGGCTAGGACGAGGCGTGCCGAGCCAAGACCAACCAGCAGAAAGCCGGTTACCAGGGTGATGGACAGAAGCCCCACCAGGCCGATGCCCTCCTGAATGCTTTGAAGCTCTGCCTCATCAAGGGCGGCGGAGCCGGTGAGGCGCACGCGAATGTCGTTCTGGGCCTTCAGCGGTTCGGCGAGTTCCCGGATCGCTTCCATGGCGGCTTTTGCCGGCGCGAGACTGGAAAAATCCAACATCGGCTGCACGGCGATGAATTGCTGTCCGCGGGAGGCCTGGGGCTTCCCTTCGATCAAATCTTTCCAGGAAAGCGTATATGGGTGTGCGCTCGGCAGGGCCTCGACGACATCCGCCATGCGGTTGAGCAGGCGTTCCAGGCCTTTGGTCTTTTCCTCATCCTCCGACTGCCGTTTCACAAGGTCCTCGACGGCAAGGCCCAGCATGTCGAAAAGGCCGTCAAGATTGGGGTGCCTTGCGAGGGTTCCAAGAAAAGGCTGCGCCTGGGAAAGCTGAAGGGCGAGTTCGTCCAGCTCCTCCATGTCCAGATAGAGAAGCCCCTGCCGTTTAAAATAAGGATCCGATGGCGGATAAAAAACCGTTTGAAACCGGGTTGGCTGTGCGCGCAAACGCTCGGCAAGTTCCGCCGCGGCCGCATCCACCTGGTCGGGGTTGTCGCCGTCGACGACAACGAGGATCACGTCCGAATATTGCGGGAAGGCCGCTTTGATTGCCTCGGCGTTCTGCCGGAACGGCAGATCCGGTGAAAGCATGTCCGTCGTTTGGGTGTTGATGCCAAGCGTCCCGGCCGCGTAAAGGAGCAGGCCGATCGTTGCGGCAATGGCGGCGAGGACGACCCCTTTTGCCCGACGAAGAAGGAGCCGCATCCACTTGGCGAGCAAATGGCGGTACCAGTCGGTTATCCGGTCCATCACGAAAACGTCATTTAATTCTTTGAAAACGAGAGGGTGAAAGCGGCCTGGCCGCCATCATAAGGATATAGGGGTGTTTTCTCACCCAGAAATGCTTAAATATTAGGCCAGCCCTCAAGGGTATGGGAAAGCATGGGAGGAAGACGGCATGCAGCTCCGATGGATGCGGGGGATTCTAGTAACGGCCATCGCCGTCATGGTGCTGGCCTCGCCGCTTCGTGCAGAACCGCTTGCGCCGGTCGCTGCCATCGAGAAGCTGCACGACAAGCTGATTTCCGTGATGCAGCAGGCGAAGGAGCTTGGCTACGCAGGCCGACGCGAGGCGCTAACGCCGATCCTTCTGGCCACCTTCGACCTTCGGCGAATGGCGCGCGTGACGGTGGGCCGTCATTGGAGAGACATGGACGATGCCCAGAAGGATTCTCTCGTCCAGGCGTTCACGGAGATGACCATCTCGAATTACGCCTCGCGTTTTAACGGCTTCTCCGGGGAATATTTTGAAACCATGGGGACGCTGCAGACACCCCATGGCGATACCGTCGTCCAGACGCAGATCGTGACCTCCGACGAGAAAATTCGCATTGACTATTTGCTCCGAAAATCGAAAGAAAAATGGGGAATCATTGACGTTTTCCTCAAAGGGACGATTAGCGAGCTTGCGGCCAGACGTTCGGAATATATGACCGTTATCCGTGACCGGGGGGTGGACGCGCTGATCGAGGCCGTGCAGGAAAAGGCCATGAGCCTGGCCGAGAACCGCTAACGGTCTTCCGTCAGGTGTTGTGGGATGCGTAGCTTTTTTCTTCTTTTCTTCTTCGGGCTGATTTTTTCCATTTTGCCATGGCGGCCGGCGATGGCCGCAGACCTTCGGGTTCAGGTGGCGGCGCTGCAAAACCGCAATGGCGTGATGCGTTTTGCCTTGTATGACCGGGAAGCGGCTTTCCCCACCTATGAGGGCCGCCGCGCTTATCTTGATGTGCCGGTTCCAAAGAGCGGGCCGGCCGAGGCGGTCTTTACGGATCTGGCGCCCGGCCGCTATGCCATTGCGGTCTATCACGACGAGAACGGCAATGGCGAATTCGACCAGGGGCTTTTCGGTTTTCCGCTGGAAGGCTATGGCTTCAGCAGGGATGCGCGCGGCTTTCTTGCCGCGCCGAGCTTTTCTTCTGCGGCCGTCGTTCTGGGCGAAGATGGCAAGACGATCGGGATCGCGCTTTCTTACTAAAGCCACAACGAAAAACGGCGCCCGAAAGGGGCGCCGTTTTTTAAAAAAGTTTGTTTGCGGCCTTAGTGACTGTCGCCGTTGCTGTCATCCGGATAGGAATACCCAAATGGGCTTGATTCGCTGTCCATCGGCAATTTGCCGTCGTGGATTTTGTCCAGACGATCCTGCCGATAGAGGCTCCGAAGCGTGGCGTAAAGATCGATCGCCGTTCTTTGCAGTTCGTCAAAGCGCTCGATATTTCTTTCGCGCCGGCCAAGTGCGCTAAGCCCACCGCGTGCGTAAGTGATCCATTCCTTGTCTTCGTGGTTGGCCCATAAGCGGAACGGGTCTGCAAAACTGTCGACAAGGCCGCCCACAAGATCGCGCGGGTTCGACGGCCCGGCGAGGGGCAGCATCAAATAAGGGCCTTCGGGAATTCCCCAAACGGCCATGGTCTGTCCAAAGTCCTCGACATGGGGTTCCATTCCCCAATCCGCGGCGACGTCGAAAACGCCAGCCACCCCAACCGTCGAATTCACGACGAAGCGCCCAACCGTTGTTGCGCCGCGCTCGAATTTCCCCTGAAGGATATCGTTCGCGAGCACGGTCGGTGCCTGAAGATTCCGAAGGGCGTTGCGAAGGCCTTGCCGCACGCGTTCCGGCAGCAAGAAACGGTAACCTTGCGCGGTCGGCTTGAAGATAAAGCGGTCGAGGATAAGGTTGAGGTCGAGGATGCCCCGGTTCACATATTCGATCGGGTCGTTTATGTCCTCTCCCTGCTGGGCGCGGGCGTCCGCCAGCGGCAGCCCCAACATGCCTAGCAAAGCAACCATTCCAAGAATTCTGGTGGATTGCACCCGAACCCATTCAGCAAGTGACCGGCCTTCACGCATTCATCGACTCCTAAACTGGCTAACTCCCTAGCCTTTTTCGGAAAATATCACCCTTTTACCCATCTAGCAAACGGTCGATCTTCGTTCGCCAGCCATTGTCGGTGAAATTTTCTTACTATTTCCTTGCCGAAAGTTCAACCATGGGAAGGCCTTGACTGGGCTTGCCTTTTCAAGGGTCTCGCTCGTGACTTGCGGCGGCGTCTGGCCTATTCTCCGCGCATTCTTCGCAAGGGGTTCCTAGGAAGGCGCTGGCGAAGCGTTTCGGCAAAGGAGGCGGAAAATGGCAAGCCCCGTTCTTACCGGGTCTCAAAAAGACGCTTTTCACCAGGATGGATTTGCCATTGTCCGGAGCCTTTTTGATGCGGACGCCATGGGCGAGATAGAAGCCTGGACAAATGAAATTGTCGCCATGCCGGAAATTCCGGGCAAGCACATGGTCTATTACGAAGACGATTTGCGGGCCCCTGGCAAGCGGGTCCTGCAGCGGATCGAGAATTTTTCGCCTTATCACGAAGGGTTCCATGCGCTTTTCAACGGCCCACGCATGTTGGGTGCCGTTTCGGAGCTTTTTGGTGAACCTGCCGTTCTGTTCAAAGAGAAGATCAACTTCAAACTGCCGGGTGGTGGCGGGTTCAAGCTGCATCAGGATCAGCAGGCGGGTTGGGGGGACTATGCCGACCTCTTTATCACGATGCTGATCAGCATTGACGAGGCTACGCAGGAAAATGGTTGCCTGGAACTTGCCGCCGGGCATCATGGGAAGGGGCTTCTTGGCAAGGAATGGGCGCCTTTAAACGAGAAAGACGCCAAACGGGAAGGGTGCAAGCTGGTGTCTTTTGTAAGCCAGCCGGGCGACGCGGCTTTCTTCGATTCTTTTGCGCCACACCAATCGCATCCGAATAAGACGGAGACGCCAAGGCGCGTGCTTTACGTCACCTACAACAAGGCGTCGGCTGGCGATCATCGGGTTCGCTACTATGCGGACAAGCGACAAAATTTTCCGCCGGATATTGAGCGCGAAGACGGCAAGAGCTACGTCTTTCGCGTTTGAGGCCGCCATTGGGGAAGAAAGGGAATCGGATCGTCATGCCGAGCTGGGATCAACGGGCGGGTCGCTTCATCTCCCGAAGATTGGCGCGCACGCCTATAACGCCCAACCACGTTTCGCTTGCTTCGCTGCTTCTGGCGGTGGCGGGAGCTGCACTTTTCGCAACCGGGGAAGCATCGGATGCCCGTTGGGGGGCGTTTCTTTTTGTCCTTGGGCGCATGGCGGATCATGTGGATGGCGAGCTTGCGCGCCTGACCGGACAGGCAACGCGTTTCGGCTATTACTTGGATTACACCGTCGGCACGGTCAGCTACACCGCGCTATTTCTTTGTTTGGGGCTTGGCTTCCGGCAAGGCGCGCTCGGCGAGTGGTCGCTTGTCCTTGGTGGCGGTGCGGCCTTCGCCGCCTTTGTCACAACCTTTTTGCTGATCGGCGTCGATCGCGAACACGGCGGTGATGCGATGGGCTACGCCTCTTTTGCCGGCTTCGAGCTGCAAGACGGCATCTACTTGCTGTTGCCGATCACCTGGCTCGGTTGGCTGATGCCCTTTTTTGCCGCCGCTGCCATCGGAACGGCCTGTTACTTTCTATGGGCGATTTGGTCTTTTTTTCAAGCGCGGCGGGGAAATTGGAGAAGCAGCGATTAGCTTCGTTTCGTCGCGGTGCGAAAGCGCCAATACACATAAATGGCAAATGCCGGGGCACCGATCGCGGCGGCGATAAGAAGGCTTTCGCCCCAGCCGAGCCACATGGCAATCGGTACGGCGAGAATCCCATCGTCCGGATCGAAACCACCGGCACCTGCGAAGGCGGGCTTGCCGCGCCCTACCCGGTTTTCCGACTGCACAACGAGGCCAAGAATGGCGGCAACCGCCGCCCCGGCCAGTAGGCCCATTGGAATGGCCCAAAGCCCAAGGCTGCTTTCGCGAAGGCCGATGCCGATGCCGATAAGGACGCTCGCATTCACGATGGCGTCCGAAGCCAGATCGAAACGATGGCCCCAATCCGTAACGATGCCGGTCAGGCGCGCAAGCTCACCATCGGCGCGATCCAGGGCAACGGAAAGCAGGAAAAAAACGCCGCCAAGAAGCGTCCAGAACGGGTCCCCGCTCGCATAAGCGGCCGCCGCCCCAAGGCCCGCCGCAAGGCGCAGGGCCGTCACCTGATTGGGCGTAACCGGCGTCTGGGCAAGGACGCGCGCCGATGGGCGAACGAGGCGGTGGATCCAAGTGTTGTGGCTCATGCGGTTTGCTTTGCTCAGCTGTGGCCTTCGGCGGGATCCTAGCTGCGGAGCCTATGAAAACAAGGTTTTTCGTTCGGCTTTCATTGACAGTTTCGGGTGCACGGGCTTTCCTGATTTGGATGGGAAGAAAAACATGAGCAATTTTCCAAAAGAGCCGCTGTTGCTGACGCCGGGGCCGATCACCACGTCTCCGGCAACGAAGGAAGCGATGCTTCGCGACTGGGGCTCGCGGGATCGCGATTTCATCGCGCTGACGCGCCATATCCGCGAACGGCTTCTCGAATTGGCGGGCGGCGGCAAAGCCCATGTCTGCATGCCGGTTCAGGGCAGCGGGACCTTCGCCATGGAGGCGGCCCTCGGCACGCTTTTGCCGCGCGAAGGGAGGCTGCTCGTCCTCGTCAACGGTGCCTATGGTGCCCGGATTGCCGAGATCGCCCACCGCATGGGCCGCGGCTCGACGGTGGCGTCTTTTGACGAGGCCATTCCTCTGGATCCGGAGGCGGTTGCGGAAGCCTTGGATGCGGACCCGGCAATTACCCATGTGGCAGCCGTTCATTGCGAGACCGGCGCCGGGCTTTTGAACCCGATTGAGGCAATCGCAAACGTCGTCGCCGAAAAGGGCCGCTGCTTTCTTCTCGATGCGATCAGCACGTTCGGCGCGTTGCCGCTTGATGTCGCCAGGGTTCCTTGCGATGCGGTGATTGCTTCGGCGAACAAATGTTTGGAGGGCGTGCCGGGGGTCGGCTTCGCAATTTTAAAACAGGAATCCCTTGCCAAGGCCGAGGGCAATGCGACGTCCTTGAGTTTGGACCTCTTCGATCAATGGCGCGCGCTCGAGAAAACCGGCCAATGGCGTTTCACGCCACCCACCCATGTGCTTGCGGCTCTTGACCAGGCGTTGAAGGCGCACGCGGACGAAGGCGGCGTCGCAGGCCGTGGCGCGCGCTACCAAAAGAATGCCCATCTTCTGGTCGAGGGCATGCGCGCGCTTGGGTTTAAGACGTTCTTGCCGGACAGCATTCAAGCGCCGGTCATCGTTGCCTTTCGTTCGCCACCGGACCCGAAATTTTCCTTTCCGGCGTTTTACGATTTTCTTCGGGACAAGGGCTACGCCATCTACCCGGGAAAAGTAACGGCGGCCGATACCTTCCGGATCGGCTGCATCGGGCAGGTTTTTGAGAAAGACATCCGGGGCGTGCTTGCCGCCATCCGCGAGGCGGTGGCGGCTTTGGGAATTGCGCGTCTGTCGTAGCGTTGGAAAAGCGCCTAGGTCTTGCCGAGAAAGGCCCGGAAGCGCCGGGCGATGTTGGCCGGCGTTTCCGTCGGACGGCCAAGCCCGGCAAGCGAGCCGGGGCGGATGCGAAGATGAAGAAGCGTGGGGCCGGGAAGGGACGCTGCGCGCTGGAAGGCTTTTCGAAAGCCTTCACAACTGTCAGCAACAAAAGCGTGGGCGTAGCCGCATGCCAGGGCGACGGCGGCAAAATCCACGCTATCGGAGACCGTTGCCTGGCCACCCGTCGAATCGTGCATGCCGTTGTCGAGCAGCAGATGCAGAAAATTCTTCGGCGCATAGGCGCCGATGGTTGCCAGGGTTCCCAGTTTCATGAGCGCGGCCCCATCGCCATCCAGTACAACGACCGGGCGTGCAACGTTCAAGGCAACGCCCAGCCCAAGCCCGCTTGCGCAGCCCATGGAGCCGACTTGGTAGAGGTGCTGCTCGCGATCGCTGAGGGTAAAAAGTTCGCGTCCGCATTTCCCGGTGGTGGCTATGACGGCGGTCGCCTCTCCGACAAGCTCTAGAAACGCGCCCAGCGCTTCCGCGCGCGAAGGCCGTTCGCCGGCACCGCAGAAATCCTGCCGGTTGCCCGGTGGCGGGGGCGTGCGCGCGGGCGCATCCAGGCCGTCGTTTTGAACCGAACCCTTCTCCATGATGAAGGCATAGGGACGTTCCGTTTCGGCCATGCTCTGCACCGCCGCTTCGAGTGCGGCTGGGATGGCGGAACTTTCCTTCGGAAAGGGTTGGTGGGGAATCTCCATGTCGTCCAGCAGGCGATCCGTAATCCGTCCCATCAATTCATGCTGGGGCTCGTCCTTCAGCCCCGGTTGCCCGCGCCATGTCGTAACCAGAAGAACCGGAATGCGAAACGGATAGGTAAGGGAAGTCAATGGGTTCACGGTGTTCCCAAGACCGGAGTTTTGGCACATGGCGACGCCGCGTTTGCCTGCAAGCCAGGCGCCCGCGGCAATGGCGATGGCTTCGCCCTCGCTGGCCGCGCCGATATAGCGAAGGCCCGGATGGCTGATCGCGCGATTGATGAATGGCGTCAAGAACGAGCAGGGCACGCCCGTATAGAAATCGAACCCGCGCTCGCGCGCCGGTTCAAGGAATGCATCTGCCTTGATCATAAAAAGTTGCGTGCTTTCGCGAGGTCGAAAGGATCGTCGATGTCGAGCCAATGGCCGGTGATGTATTGCACCCGGATTTTATGGCCTGCCTCGACCAGCCGATTGAAGAGGTCCGGCATATCCGCCGCTTGCAAGGTGCCGTCCTTTTCCATCGCCTCGATTTCGTCGTGAACGATTTTTGCGCCGGCCGGGCTAAGCAAAACAAGCCCGACCCACTCGCCGGTAATGCTGTCGAGGGCAATTTTCGTTCCGACGCGTAGCAGCCGCGCCGTATCGCCCTCCAGATAGTCGGGGTGGAAAGGCTGGTCGCATTGGACGAAATCCCGTGTTCGTTTTTGCGTTTGGCGTTCCTGCCAAAGGGCGTCGGCGACCACGGTAATGTCGGCGTCCGACGTTTGAAGCTGATCGAGGATGTAGCTTCGATAGAGAATGTCGCCATAGGAAATCAGGCAGGGCCCGTCTTCCATCTGGTCGCTTGCGCACGCCAGCGACGCCACTTCTCCGCTATTGGCAAAATCCGCGTTCGTGCGCAGGTTGATCGCGGGAATGTCGATGGTGTCCTCGCGATAGCCGCTTACGACGGTAACGTTGCGGATGCCGCTCTCGCGGATGGTCGCCAGCATCGTGCGCAGGAGGGATTTTCCGCGAACGTCGATCATGCATTTTGGCCGGTCTTCCGTAAGCGGGCCAAGGGAATCGCCTCGCGTAGCCGCAAGAATAATGGCGCGCGCGTTTTTGCCTTTTTGCGGCAAGTAGCGCTGTTCCGCTTCCTTCAGTTCCGTCTGTCCCGAAAGGGCGAAAACGTCCTTTACCGTCGCAATGCTGTCTTCGACGTTGACGAGGCTTCGGCTTTCATGGATTTGCCTGCTGATGTCCCGCATGCCAGAAATCGCGGCGCGCAAATTGTGATTTGCCCAGATGACCGTCGAAATATCTGCTTTCTCGAATTGTTCCGTTGGCGTGGCGTAATACATCGTCGGCACGATGACGACAGGGCAGGTATCCCCCCATTCCTTCATGAAGGCGAAGATTTCGTCCGGTGTTTTTTCTTTGGAATGCACCAGCAACGCATCGGCGCCCGCCTGGTAATAGGCTTCGGCGCGGCGAAGCGCCTCGTCCAGGCCCCAGCCTGCGATGAAGGCTTCGATCCGTGCGATAACGCAGAAATCGGGGTCGAGCTGGCTGTCTTTGCCTGCCTTGATCTTGCCGCAAAACTCGTCGATGTCGGCGAGGGGCTGCCCTTCGCCCAGAAAGGAGTTCGTTTTCGGAAAGAGTTTGTCCTCGATGCAGACGCCGGCAATGTTGCGCTGGCAAAGTTTCGTTACCAGCCGCCGGACGTTGTTGAAATTTCCATAGCCCGTATCGCCGTCCACCAGGATCGGAATCGTGGTCGCATCGGACATAAATTCGAGAATTTCGAGAACTTGCGTCCAGGACGCTTCGTTGTTGTCGCGTAGGCCAAGGGCGGCCGAAATGGCGAGGCCGGACGCCCAAATGCCGCGAAAGCCCGCTTCCTCGACGATCTTTGCGGAAAGCCCATCATGGGCTTCCATGAGGAAGGAAAGCTCCGGTGAGAGCAGTTCGCTACGTAGCAACCCGGCCTTCGTGGGCTGGCTGGGCGCTTCCGGCGCAGGCTTCGGCAGGACGGTCATGGATTACGAATCTCCCGGAAAGGGACACGTAACATTTACGTCATATCCCGTGGCTTTTCAAACGCCTATATGGGATTTTTCCCGAAATGCAAGGCCTTGCGGGCTTGCAAACGCCATCCCCGCGATGCGATACCGGTTTGGCAAGGGGACGCAAGCGATACAAAAGGAGCGCGTTTTTTCATGAAGGCCGTCATGCTTGCCGCGGGGCTTGGCTCCCGGCTTGGCTCCGAGGAGCGCTTGCCGAAGGTGTTGCTAAGCTTCGCAGGGCAGACCTTGCTTGCGCGGCATCTGACTATCTTGCGCGACGCAGGGATCGCTACGCTCGCCCTTGGGGTTGGGTTCGAGGCCGAACGAATCGCATCCGAAATCGCGCGGCTAAACGCACAAGACTTCGTCCATTTGATCCCCAACCCCGACTATCGCAAAGGAAGCATCACAACCCTTTGGGCGTTGAAAGAGGCCGTTCTTTCGGGCGGGCCGGTGCTGCTGATGGATGCCGACGTGCTTTACGACCGGCGTCTGATCGGCCGGTTGCTGATGTCTTCCCATGCGAATTGCTTTCTTCTCGATCGCGATGTCGAGGCGGAAGAGGAGCCGGTCAAACTTGGCGTGCAGGACGGCCGGCTGGTGGATTTCAATCGGAAGCTTGCAAAGCCCCATGACTTTTTTGGCGAGTCCGTCGGTTTCTTTCGTTTCTCTCCGGAAATTGCCGCCAAAATCCTGGCGCATGCGGAACGTCGCTTGAAAGCGGGCGAAACGGAGATCTGGTACGAAGAGGCCATTCGCGACACGCTTCTTTCCGAGCCGCCCGGCACGTTTGGCTTTGAGGACGTAACCGGCCTTCCCTGGATCGAGATTGATTTTGCAGAGGATGTCCGGCGGGCGGACGAAGAAATTTTGCCGAAATTATTGGCGTGAATTTTTGGCGCGGAAAATATAGTTCTCCGGCCCTTGATGATCATCCACGGGACGGAGGGCGCCGGTGCCAAGCTCCATCTGATAGGCGTCATAGCCAAAGCTGCCGAGCAATTCGAAGACGTCTTTGGCGCAGTGGCCCATGCGGGAGAGATATTCTTCGGCAATTTCGATGTAAATCGTTGGCCGAAAACGCCGGATGGTTTCACTCCCGCCATTCAGAACTTGCATCTCGGCGCCTTCGACGTCGCATTTCAGGAAATCGAAACGTGAAAGACCGCGCTCCTTGGCGTAAGCGTCGAGAGTCGTCGTTCGGACGCGCTCGGTGATGTAGTCGCGTGTCTTTTCTTCGCCGAAATGACCGATCCCGGTGCCGAGCCGGCCGGTTTCCTTGATCGGCAAATAGAGATCCGCCTCTTCCGCATGGTCGGCGAGGGCAAACCGGTTGATCGTGACATTCGAAAGCTTGCCGACAACGGCCTCCAGAATGGCGGCGTTGTAAGGCGAAGGTTCAAAGCAATGCACCTGCACCTCGCCTTGGTGCAGGCGGGCAAATTCCTTCGCATAATTGCCGTGATGGGAGCCGATATCGAAAATGACCCCGTTTTCAGGGATGAGCGTGCCCAGGCATGCGATGACATGGCGGTCGCGCGACCGATATTTTGCCTTGAACGTCTGAAGGAGGCGTTCGAAACGCTGCGCCGGCGAATTGTAGATCCGGGCAGAATCGCGCCGTTGGCCTTTTTGTGGGCTTGATTCCAAGAACGGTTCCTTCTTTGGCTTCGGATGGTGGGCGCTGCTGGGATTGAACCAGCGACCCCCGCCGTGTGAAGGCGATGCTCTCCCGCTGAGCTAAGCGCCCCATCCTGCGAACCGCGATATAAGGGGGACGGTTTTCACCTGTCAAGGAAGGCGACGAATGGCTTCCGGCAGATCCTGGAAGCGATCGATCAAAATATCCGCATCCAGCGTTGCCGGGGGCGCCTTTGCATAGCCATAAGATACCAGGATCACCGGCACCCCGGCGCGCTTGGCAACCAGAACGTCCATGTCATGGTCGCCAACCATAACCGCGTCCTTCGGCGTCACTGCCATGCCCTCCAGGGTTTCAAAGAGATGGGCCGGGTCGGGCTTGCGCTTCGTGACGTTGTCGATGGAAAAAATGTTGGAAAAATAGTGCAGTACGCCCAAATCCTTGAGAATACGCGTTGCTGCCATATGGGGCCGGTTCGTCACGATGCCAAGGCGGGTGCCTGCCTGGCTCAGCGCTTCCAGGGTTTCGGGGACGCCGGGATAGAGTTCGGCATATTTTCCGCCGTTTTCTTCATAGTTGGCCATAAAGCGGGCGTGGATTCGCCCAAAGGCCTCATCGTCCAGGGGCTCGCCGGTAATCGCGAAGGCCTGGCGCAGGATGTATTCGACCGTATCTTGGAAAAGGGCCACGATGGCGGGGCCGTCCAGCGGGGTGCGGCCTTCTTCCACGAGGAGGGCGTTGAGGGTGGCTTCGTAAAGGGGGAGGCTGTTGACGAGGGTTCCGTCGATGTCGAAGAGGGCGGCGCGGCAGTGCATCGTCAGAGGGTTCCAGATTACGGATTGGTAAGAATAGGAATCTTGCTTTGGACGTGGTGCGGGCTTTATGACAAGCTTTCGCGCCTGCTCGCAGGAAGAAACTAGAAGCAGTCTATTACGCGCAATTCAATGGTCAAGCGACAAACCGCAATTCTTATTCTCGCCGCCGGGAAAGGTACCCGGATGCAATCGGACCTGCCCAAGGTTCTGCATCCGCTGGGAGGCCAGCCGCTGATCCGCCATGCCCTGGCCGCAGCGAGCGCGTTGAAGCCGGCCCGGATGTGCGTCGTCATCGGGCCGGGCATGGAGGCCGTTGCCGCCGCCGTCAAGCCTTGGCCGGTTGTCGTTCAAAAGACCCAGGCCGGGACGGGGGACGCCGTGCGCGCGGCGAAGAAGCTGCTTTCGGGCTTCACGGGCGATGTGCTGATCCTTTTTGGCGATACGCCTTTTCTCGCGCCGGCGACGCTGCGGAAACTTCTTGCGCGCCGGCGTGCAAAGCCGGAACCAGTTGCCGTCGTTCTTGGTATGCGTCCAGAGGATCCGGGCGAATATGGCCGCCTTGTGACGGATGCGGATGGCACGTTGGAGGCCATCGTCGAATACCGTGAAGCGAACGCACGCATTCGCGAAATTCCGCTTTGCAATTCCGGCGTCATGGCAATCGATGGCAAACAGCTGTTCGGCTTGCTGAACCGCATCAAAAAAAGCCGCGTGAAGGGGGAATATTACCTGACCGATTTGGTCGCGATTGCCCGCGATGCCGGCCATGCATGCGCCTATGTAGAAGGCCCGGCGGGGGAATTGCTGGGCGTGAACGACCGCGCGGATTTGGCCGAGGCGGAGGCCCTTTTTCAGATGGAACACCGGGCGGCGGCGATGGCCGGCGGGGCAACGCTTTTGGACCCGACGACCGTCTGGTTCAGTTTCGACACAAAGCTTGGCAAGGACGTTACCATTGATCCGAACGTGTTCTTTGGGCCGGGCGTTCAGGTTGCAGACGGCGCCACCATTCGCGCCTTTTCGCATATCGAAGGGGCGAAGATCGGCAAGGGCGCCATCGTCGGACCCTTTGCGCGCCTGCGCCCCGGTGCCGTTATCGGCGAGAACGCGCATATCGGAAATTTCGTCGAAGTAAAAAAATCGAAAATCGAGGCCGGTGCAAAAGTGAACCATTTGACCTATATCGGCGACGCCTTGGTCGGCCGGGACGCGAATGTCGGCGCCGGCACGATCACCTGCAATTACGATGGCGTCACCAAGTCGCGGACGGTGATCGGGAAGCGGGCCTTCATTGGTTCGAACACGGCGCTGGTTGCGCCCGTCACCATCGGCAACGACGCCGTGATCGGTGCCGGTAGCGTGATTACGAAAAACATTGCCGCAGGCGCGCTGGGGCTGACCCGTGCGGAAGCGAAAGAAGTAAAGGGCTGGGCGCGTCGCCAAGGCAAAGGCGCGGCCGCAAAGAAAAAAACGGCCGCGCCCGGCCGCAAGAAGAAAAAGAAGGGCTAGCCGCCGAAGCATGTGTGGAATCATTGGCATTATCGGCAAGGCCGAGGTTGCGCCGCTCTTGCTGGACGGGCTCAAGCGGCTCGAATATCGGGGCTATGATTCCGCAGGCATTGCGACCTTGGTCAATGGCGGTATCGAGCGCCGCCGCGCCGAAGGGCGGATCGCCAATCTGCAAAGCCGCGTCGAGAGCGAGCCGATTTCCGGAAAGACCGGGATCGGTCACACCCGCTGGGCGACCCATGGCGTCCCCAACGAGGCCAACGCCCACCCCCATGCCAGCGCACGGGTTGCCGTCGTCCACAACGGCATCATCGAAAATTTTCAGGAATTGCGGGACGAGCTGTCGGGTTTTGGCGTTCGAATCGAAACGGATACGGATACCGAAGTCATTGTTCATCTGATCACCCATTATCTGGAAACGGGCATGGAGCCGGAGGCGGCGACGGCAAAGACGCTGCAAAGGCTGGAAGGCGCGTTTGCCCTTGGCGTCATCTTCGCCGGCGAGCCATCCCTGATGATCGGCGCGCGCCGGGGCAGTCCGCTTGCGATCGGCTATGGCGATGGCGAGATGTATCTTGGCTCGGACGCGCTGGCGCTGGCGCCGCTGACCCAGAAGCTCACCTATCTTGAAGAAGGGGATTGGGCGGTTCTCTCGCCGGAAGGGGCCGTGATCCATGACGCAAGCGATGCCGTCGTCGAGCGAAAGATTGAAAAAAGCACGGCCTCGGGCGCGCTGGAGGGAAAGGGCAATTTTCCTCATTTTATGCTGAAGGAAATTTTCGAACAGCCGGCCGTCATTGGCGACACGCTGCACGCCTTGTTCAACCCGGTGACGCGCACCATTTCGCTTCCCGACCTGCCCTTTGACCTTGCAAAGATTTCGAAGGTGACGGTCGTTGCCTGCGGCACCTCCTATTACGCCGCGATGGTGGCCAAATATTGGCTGGAGGACGTCGCCGGTCTTCCCGTCGAGGTCGATATCGCTTCGGAATTCAGGTACCGCAATGCGCGCATGTTGAAAGATGGCCTTGCGCTTTTCATTTCGCAATCCGGCGAAACGGCGGATACGCTCGCCGCGCTGCGCTACGCAAAAACGCAAGGTCAACACACGCTTGCCTTGGTCAACGTTCTCGAAAGCTCGTTGGTGCGCGAAGCGGAAGCCGCTCTGCTCACCTATGCCGGCCCAGAGATCGGGGTGGCCTCGACCAAGGCCTTTACGACGCAATTGACGGTGCTTGCCTGCCTGGCCATTGCGCTCGCCCGTGCCAAGGGCACCATCGATCACGACGTAGAAGCCAGGCTCTCCGCGGCGCTTACCGAGGTGCCTTCGCGTGTTGTTGAAGTCCTGAATCATGACGAACGCTTGAAGGAAATCGCGGGTGAAATCGCGAACCTGCCCGACGTTCTCTACCTTGGCCGCGGCACAAGCTATCCGATTGCGCTTGAAGGGGCGTTGAAGCTCAAGGAGATTTCCTACATTCACGCCGAAGGCTACGCGGCGGGGGAGATGAAGCATGGGCCGATTGCGCTGATTGACGAAGGGGTACCGATCATCGTTATCGCGCCAAGCGATCCGCTTTTTGAAAAGACCGCTTCGAACATGCAGGAGGTCATCACCCGCGGCGGGCGCGTCATTTTTCTAAGCGACGCGCCTGGCATTGCGCGCCTTGGCGGGGTGGCCGCGGCGACCGTCGCGCTTCCCGAGGTCGATCCGTTCGTCGCGCCGATCCTTTATGCCATTCCGGTACAATTGCTTGCCTATCACATCGCCGTTCGCAAGGGGACGGATGTCGATCAACCGCGCAACCTTGCGAAAAGCGTCACGGTCGAATAGGCCCATCCCATGGCAGGCTATGATTTTGATCTTCTGACAATCGGCGCCGGTTCCGGCGGCGTTGCCGGCACGCGCCGGGCCGCGGGCCATGGCGCCAAGGCCGCTATTTGCGAAGAGGGCCGCGTCGGCGGCACCTGCGTGCTGCGGGGCTGCGTGCCGAAAAAGCTGCTCGTCTACGGGGCCCATTTCCGCGATGCTTTCGAAGACGCGGCCGGTTTCGGCTGGCAGGTGGGGGCGCAGGATTTCGACTGGGCCGAGCTGATCGCGAGAAAAGATCGCGAGTTGGATCGCCTCAACAAGATCTATCTTCAAATGCTCGACGACGCCGGCGTTGCCCTTCTGGAAGGGCGTGCCCGGCTGGTGGACCCGCACAGGGTCGAAATCGGCGGCAAATTCGTAACGGCGGAAACGATTTTGGTGGCGACCGGTTCCTGGCCGCGCCTTCCCGGTATTCCCGGCATCGAGCATGTGATCACTTCGAACGAGGCGCTCGATCTGAAAGAGCTGCCCGCCCGCATGGCGATCGTTGGCGGCGGATACATCGCCGTCGAGTTCGCCGGTATCTTTCGCCGCTTTGGCGTGGAGGTGGTTGAAATCATTCGAGGCGATCAGATATTGCGCGGCTTCGACAAGGACATGCGCGTGTCTCTGACGGAAGAAATGGAAAAGGCCGGCATCACCATCCGGGCCGAAACGCAACTGCGGCGCATCGTGCAAAAGGACGGGCATTGCCTCCTGCACATGGCGCGCAAAAATGGGGGCGAAGAAACCCTTGAAGTGGATTCGGTCATGTGTGCCACCGGCCGTACGCCGAACACGAAAGGCCTGGGGCTTGAAGACATTGGCGTCGCGCTCGAGCCAAACGGTGCCATTCGCGTGGACGACGAATCCCGAAGCACGGTTTCAAATCTTTACGCCGTCGGCGATTGCACGGACCGATTGAATTTGACGCCGGTGGCGATCGCCGAAGCCCGGGCCTTTGCGGATACGCTTTATGGCAAGCGTCCAAGAAAGGTGGATCACGCGGGCGTGGCGACGGCGGTTTTCAGCCAGCCGCCGATCGGGACGGTCGGCTATGACGAGGATGGGGCGCGGGCGGCATTCGGCGCGGTTGATGTGTATTTTTCGAAATTTCGTCCGATGAAGCACACGCTTTCGGGCCGCGAGACGAAAACCACGATGAAGCTTGTCGTCGATCGTGCAAGCGATCGGGTCGTCGGTTGCCACATGCTGGGGGACGACGCGCCGGAGATTATACAGGCCCTGGCCGTTGCCCTGAAGGCGGGGGCCCGGAAGGCGGATTTCGATGCCACCATGGGCATCCACCCGACGGCGGCCGAAGAGTTCGTAACCATGAGCGCGCCGCGTCCCGAGCCAAAAGAAGAAAATTAAGGGAATCCGGGCACTTCGCCCGGTTCTGGCGTGATTTTTACTGGAAAAAACGCGGATTCCGGCGTATCACCGGGTTGAACCGGTCTCGAAGCAAACGACATGGCGCGACATGGCAAAGAATTGGTCGCCGGATAGCTGGCGCAAGAAGCCGGCCCGGCAAATGCCGGATTATCCGGACAAAGCGGCGCTCGCCGCCGTCGAAAAGACGCTGCGGGATTCCCCGCCGCTTGTTTTCGCGGGCGAGGCGCGTCGCCTTCGCGCCGAGCTTGCCGAGGCCGCGGAAGGCCGGGCGTTCCTGCTTCAGGGCGGCGATTGCGCGGAAAGCTTCGCCGAATTTAACGCGGACAAGATCCGCGACACGTTTCGCGTGTTGCTGCAGATGGCGGTCGTGCTCACCTTTGGTGCCAGTTGCCCGGTCGTCAAGGTTGGGCGCATGGCGGGTCAATTCGCAAAACCGCGTTCGGCGGAAACGGAGACCCAGGGCGACGTTACGCTGCCCTGCTATCGCGGCGATATCGTCAACGGCATGGCCTTTACGGAAGCGTCGCGCACGCCGGACCCAAAGCGCATGGTGCAGGCTTATAGCCAGGCTGCCGTTACGCTGAATTTGCTGCGCGCGTTCGCGCAAGGCGGCTATGCGGATCTGCATCAGGTGCACCGCTGGAATTTGGGTTTTGTCGGCGAAAGCAAGCAGGGCGAAAAATATCAGGATTTGGCGGATCGTTTGACCGAGACGCTTTCCTTCATGGGGGCGTGCGGATTGACGTCGGAAACGACGGCTCCCATCCGCCAGACCAATTTCTATACCTCCCATGAGGCCCTTTTGCTGGGCTATGAGGAAGCGTTGACGCGCGTCGATAGCACGACCGGGGACAGCTACGATTGTTCGGCCCATATGCTATGGATCGGCGATCGAACGCGCCAGGAAGACGGCGCCCATGTCGAATTTCTTCGCGGGCTCCATAACCCCATTGGCTTGAAGATTGGACCAACCTTTGAGGCGGATGCGTTGCTGCGCCTGATCGATATTTTAAACCCGAACAACGATCCAGGCCGCTTGACACTTATCAGCCGGATGGGCTCGGACGCGATCTGGGAACGGCTGCCGGCGCTCGTTCGTGCCGTCGAGGGCGAGGGACGCAAGGTCGTTTGGTCTTGCGATCCGATGCATGCGAACACGGTGAAGGCGTCAAACGGATACAAGACGCGTTCCTTCGATCGGATCTTGAAGGAAATCGAGGCGTTTTTCGCCATTCACCAGGCGGAAGGCAGCTATGCCGGAGGCATTCACTGCGAGCTCACCGGTCAGGACGTGACGGAATGCATCGGCGGCGCCCAGGAAATCACCGAGGACCGCTTGGCCGATCGCTATCATACCCATTGCGATCCCCGCTTGAACGCGTCGCAGGGGCTGGAGCTTGCGTTTCTTGTCGCCGAGGCCTTGAAGAAAGAACGCAACGCCGCCGCGCGGGTCTCTGCCGCTTCCTGACCCGGTCAGGATTGCGGTTGGGCAATCGAACCATCGACTTTGAGCGGAAGCAGCGGATAAGGCCATCCACCCGATGACCAAGCATCTTGGGATTGCACTCATACAGATGAACCCGACCGTGGGCGACCTGGCGGGAAATCTCGTCAAGCTCCGCCATGCCTATCGCCAGGCCGCGGAGGCGGGAGTGGACCTTGTGGTTGCCAGCGAGCTGGTCGTGACCGGCTACCCGCCGGAAGACCTGCTCTTAAGGCCTTCCTTCCAGGAAGCTACCGAGGCGGCCGTGCTGGAGCTTGCCGCCGATGTTGCGGATGAGGGCGGGCCCGGTCTTCTGATTGGCGCCCCCTGGCGCGAAGGCGGCGCGCTCTACAATGCCGCCCTTCTGCTGGACGGCGGCAAGGTGACCCATGCGCGGTTCAAGCATGACCTTCCGAACTATGGCGTTTTCGATGAACGGCGGATCTTTTCTGCCGGCCCGGTTCCGGGGCCGATAAATTTCCGCGGTGTGCGGCTTGGCGTCATGATGTGCGAAGACATGTGGGCACCGGACGTGGCGGAATGCCTTGGCGAGTCGGGTGCGGAAATTCTCATTGTTTTAAACGGCTCCCCCTTCGAGGTCGACAAGCCGGACCAGCGTTTGAACCTTGCGGTTGCGCGCAGCGTCGAGACCGGGCTGCCCTTGCTCTACGTCAACCAGGTTGGCGGGCAGGACGAGCTGGTTTTTGATGGCGGCTCCTTCGCGATTGGCCGGGATCGCAAGCTCGTGGCGCGCGCCAGCGATTGGTGCGAAGAAACGGTGATCACGCGTTGGCGGCGGCACGACGACGCGTGGCTCGGCGAACCGGGTCCAATGGCAACGGGAACGGCGGGCGTCGAGGCGATCTATCAGGGCTTGCGGCTGGGTTTACGCGACTACGTTGCGAAGAACGGGTTCCCGGGCGTTCTGATCGGCCTTTCCGGCGGCGTCGATTCGGCCCTGACGGCGGCCCTGGCCGTGGATGCCCTGGGCGCGGATTGCGTGCACGGGGTTCGCATGCCCTCGCCCTATACGTCGGATGCAAGCCTCGAAGATGCCGAAGCGCTTGCCGACAAGCTTGGCATTCGCCTGGATACGGTTTCGATCGAACCGGCGATGAAGGCGTTTGATTCGATGTTGAAAGAGCTTTTCGCAGGCCATGCGGCGGACGAGGCCGAAGAAAACATTCAGGCCCGCGCCCGCGGCATGACGCTCATGGCGCTTAGCAACAAATTCGACTATCTCGTGCTTAGCACCGGCAACAAATCGGAAATGTCCGTCGGCTATGCCACGCTTTATGGCGACATGGCGGGCGGCTTTGCCATTCTCAAGGACGTCTACAAAACAACCGTTTACGAATGCTGCCATTGGCGGAACGCGCGGCTCCCGGAAGGGGCGCTTGGGCCGGAGGGGGTCGTGATCCCGGAGCGCATTTTGACGAAGGCGCCTTCTGCCGAGTTAAAGCCGAACCAGTGCGATCAAGATACGTTGCCGCCCTATGACGCCCTCGATGACATCCTCGCCTGCCTGATCGAAAAGGACATGTCCGTGACGGAAATCACCGATCGCGGCCATGACCGCGACACCGTAAGCCGGGTTTGGCAGATGCTAGGCGTTGCCGAATACAAGCGCCGGCAGGCGCCGCCGGGCGTAAAAATCACCAGCCGTTCCTTTGGCCGCGACCGCCGTTATCCGATCACGAACCGTTACAAGGATCTGGCATGAGCGCGGCGGAAATCCCGGTTACCACCCGGTTTGCGCCAAGCCCAACCGGGCGGCTGCATGTCGGCAATGTGCGGGTGGCGCTTCTCAACTGGCTGCTTACGCACAAGGCGGGCGGGCGTTTCATCTTGCGGTTCGACGACACAGATGCGGAGCGCAGTCGCGAGGAATATGTCGAGGCGGCGCGCGAAGACCTTCGTTGGCTGGGCCTGGCATGGGACGAAGAGCAGCACCAGTCCGACCGCCTCGATCTTTATAGGGCGGCGACCGAAAAACTGAAGGCGGATGGGCGGCTCTATCCAGCTTACGAAACGCCCGAGGAATTGGCGCTCAAGCGCAAGGTGTTGCTCTCGCAAGGCAAGCCTCCGATCTACGACCGGGCGGCGTTGCGCTTGGATGCGGCGGCGCGCGAGCGCCTCGAGGCAGAGGGCAACCAGCCCCATTGGCGGTTTCGTCTGGCCCCTCAGGAAATTCGCTGGGTGGATGGCGTGCGCGGCGAGGTGCATTTCGAAGCGGAGCATTTGAGCGACCCGGTCCTGATCCGTGCCGATGGGACGCCGCTTTTTATTCTTCCCGCCGTCGTTGACGATATTGACATGAAAATCACGGATGTCCTGCGCGGCGAAGACCACGTAACGAACACCGCCATCCAAATTCAAATCTTTGAAGCCTTGGGCGCCGAACCGCCGCGCTTCGTGCATTTCCCCCTGCTGACGGACCTGCAGGGAAAGGGGCTTTCAAAGCGCGAGCAAAGCCTCGCCATTTCGGAGTTGCGGGAAGAGGCGTTCGAAGCCATGGCGCTGAATAGCCTGCTTGCGACGATCGGCAGCTCCGATCCCATTACCCCCTTTGTTTCGCTCGACGCTCTGTCGGAAAATTTTGATTTGCGAAAATTCGCTCGGGCTACGCCAAAATTCGATTTGGACGAGTTGAAGGCGGTGAATGAGAAATTGCTTCACCTTCTTTCTTTCTCGGACGTGTCGGCGCGTTTGGGCGCATTGGGCATGGAGGATGCGGACGAAAACTTTTGGCTGGCGGTTCGCGAAAACCTCACATGCCTTGCCGATGCCGAGGCGTGGTGGCGCGTCTGCCATGGCGAGATTACGCCCATCATCGAGGACGGCGCTTTTGCCGAGGCGGCGGCGGCCTTGTTGCCGGAAGGCATCTGGGACGCCGATACGTGGCGGCATTGGACGGAGGCGGTCAAGCAGGCCACCGGCCGGAAGGGAAAACAGCTCTACCATCCGCTTCGCCTGGCGCTTACCGGGTTCGAGCGTGGACCGGAATTGCAGAATCTGTTACCGATGATCGGCAGAAAGCGGGCGGCTGCCCGGCTACGGGGACAGACGGCCTGACGCGCTTTGGTCATGTAAGGATGCCGGCCGCAACAACGCATGGAACTTGTTCTCTACAACACGCTGACCCGCAAGAAAGAGGTCTTTACCCCCTTGCGTCCGGACGAGGTCGGCTTCTATGTCTGCGGGCCGACCGTCTATGATTTGGCGCATATCGGCAATGCCAGACCCGTTCTTGTCTTTGATGTTCTTTACCGCCTGCTGAAGCGCCACTTCGCGCAGGTGACCTATGTCCGCAACATCACGGACGTGGATGACAAAATCAACGCCGCGGCTGCCGAAAAAGGAGAGGCGATCGGCGAACTTACCAAGCGAACGACCCAGGCCTTTCACGAAGACATGGCGGCCCTCGGGGCCTTGCCGCCGGACATCGAGCCGCGCGCGACGGAACACATTGCCGCCATGGTCGCGATGATCGCGCGCCTGATTGAAAAGGGCCACGCCTATGTGGCCGACGGACACGTACTTTTCGAAGTCGGCACCATGCCGGATTATGGCAGGCTTTCGGGCAAGAACCGGGACGAGCTGATCGCCGGCGCCCGTGTCGAAATTGCCCCCTATAAGAAAAATCCGGCGGATTTTGTGCTGTGGAAGCCAAGCGACCCGGAAATTCCCGGATGGGAGAGCCCGTGGGGACGGGGGCGGCCCGGTTGGCATATCGAATGTTCGACGATGAGCGGCGTCTATCTTGGCGAAACCTTCGACATCCATGGCGGCGGCCGCGACCTTGTCTTTCCCCATCATGAGAACGAAATTGCCCAGAGCTGCTGCGCTCATGACGGCAAGCCTTTTGCGCGCTACTGGGTGCACAATGGCTTTCTCAACGTGAACAGCGAGAAGATGTCGAAATCCATCGGCAACGTTCTTACGGTGCGCACGCTTTTGCAGCAGGCCCAGGGCGAAACCGTTCGATTTGCCATGCTTTCAACCCATTACCGCCAGCCCTTGAACTGGTCGGACGAAACCCTTGCCCAGGCAAAGGAGAAGCTGGACCGGCTCTACACGGCTCTTCGCCAGGCGGGGGACATGCCGTCTAAGGGCGCGGCGATCCCGGAGGCCATCGAGGCGGCGTTGCTGGACGACCTTCATACGCCGGAGGCCTTGAGCGCCCTTGCCGGCCTGGCCAGCGCCCTCAACAAGGCCGAAACGGCGGCCGAAACGGCGGACGCAAAGGGAAAGTTGCTTGCGGCGGGGGCGGCGCTTGGGCTACTCCAACAGGACCCGGAAGCGTGGTTTCGCTGGTGGCCGGCGGGCGAAACCCAACTGGACGCAACGGAAATCGAGCGTCTGATCGCGCTTCGGGACAAAGCGCGCATGGCAAAAGACTTCAAGGAGGCCGATCGCCTCCGCGACGCGCTTGCCGCGAAGGGAATCCTGCTTGAAGATCGGGGCGGGAAAACGATTTGGAGACATGCGGGATGATCCGCAGGAAAAAAGACGAAAAACGGGTCTATCTCTACGATAGCACCCTGCGCGACGGGCAGCAGACCTTGGACGTTGATTTTAATGTCAGCGACAAGGAAGCGGTTGCCAGCGAGCTGGATCGTCTTGGAATCGATTACGTCGAAGGGGGATGGCCGGGGGCGAATCCGACGGATGATGCCTTCTTCGCCGCTGCGCCGAAATTGCGCCACGCGCGCTTTACCGCCTTTGGCATGACGCGGCGTCCGGGACGCAGCGTCGAGAACGATCCGGGCTTGGCGGCGCTGCTGTCAAGCGGAGTAAAAACGGTCTGCATGGTTGGCAAGACCTGGGACTTTCACGTCAAAGTGGCGTTGGAAACCACCCTTGAAGAAAATTTGCAGATGATCCGCGAAAGCGTGGCACATGCGAAAGGGCGTATCGAAGAAGTCCTTTTCGACGCCGAACATTTTTTTGACGGCTACAAAGCGAATCCCGATTTTGCACTGACTTGCCTGCGCGCGGCGCATGAGGCGGGGGCGCGCTGGGTCGTGCTTTGCGATACGAATGGCGGCACGTTGCCGGATGAGGTCGAGGCGATCGTCGCCAAGGTGACGGAAACTGTTCCTGGCAGCCATCTCGGGATCCATTGCCACAACGATACGGAAAACGCGGTTGCCAACAGCCTGGCGGCGGTGCGTGCCGGTGCGCGGCAGGTGCAAGGCACCATGAACGGCCTGGGCGAACGCTGCGGAAACGCCAACCTTGTTTCGCTTTTGCCGTCGCTGATGGTGAAAATGGGTTACGAAACAGGCGTTAGCGACAAGGGGTTGAAGCGCCTAACCCAGCTTTCCCATTTGATCGACGACCGGTTGAACCGGATTCCGAACCGGCACGCCGCCTATGTGGGGGAATCCGCCTTCGCGCATAAGGGGGGGCTGCACGTTTCGGCCGTGGCCAAGGACCCGAAAAGCTATGAACACATAGACCCGGAGCGCGTCGGCAATCATCGGCATGTGGTAATTTCGGACCAGGCGGGAAAGGCGAACATCCTCACGCGTCTTGAGGAAATCGGGATCAAGCTGAAAGCGGACGATCCGCGCCTGCCGCAATTGGTGGATAGCATTAAGGCACGGGAATTCGAGGGGTATTCCTATGACAGCGCGGGCGCCAGCTTCGAATTGCTGGCGCGGCGTGTTCTCGATACGGTGCCAGAATATTTCAAGCTCAACAATTTTCGGGTCATCGACGAGCGCCGTTGGAATGCACGAGGCGAATTGGTCACCCTCTCGGAAGCAAAAATCAACGTAAATGTCGGCGGCAAGAACGTCCTCACCGTGGCCGAGGGAAACGGGCCGGTGAACGCGTTGGATAACGCGCTTCGCGAGGCGCTGACGCCGGTTTACCGGCAATTGCAGGACATTCAATTGGTGGATTACAAGGTGCGTATCCTGGATTCAAGCTTCGGAACCGAGGCGCAGACGCGCGTGATGATTGAAAGCACCGCCAAGGGCACCCATTGGACGACGGTCGGCGTTTCGACGAACGTGATTGACGCTTCCTACAACGCCCTTCGCGACAGCCTTACCTATAAACTGTTCCGTGACGGCGCCAAGGTCTGATGGCCGGTACCAATTCGACGCAGATTCCTACAATCGGCGGCCCCGTTGTCGTGTTGGTTGGGGCGCAGCTCGGCGAAAATGTCGGCACCGCCGTGCGTGCCATGTGGAATTGCGGCCTCGCGGAGCTTCGCCTGGTGCATCCGCGGGCGGGCTGGTTGAACGAGAAAACCGTGGCGGCTTCGTCAGGCGCCGGCGCCATCCTCGAAAAAGCCCGGGTGTATTCAAGTACGGCCGAGGCGGTGGCCGATCTTCGCCATGTCTTCGCGACAACGGCACGCCCTCGGGACATGGAAAAGCCAGCCGTTACCCCACGGGTCGCCGCCCAGGCCATGCGCGCGGCGGAGAGCCGGGGCGAGCGCATCGGCATCCTTTTCGGGCCGGAGCGGGCCGGCCTGACGAATGACGACGTCACCCTCGCCGAAACGATTGTCGAAGTGCCTTTGAACCCGGCCTTTGCCTCGCTGAACCTTGCCCAGGCCGTGCTTCTCCTCGGCTATGAGTGGTTCCAGGCCGGTCTGGACGCCGATAGGGCGCCGCCGCCGACCCCTTCTCAAGGGGACGCCGCCCCGGCGACGCAAAAGGCGCTTCTCGACCTTTTCACCCATCTTGAGGCCGAGCTGGATGCGTGCGGTTTCCTAAGGGTTGCCGAGAAACGGCCTGGTATGGTCCGAAATATCCGCAACATCTTTACCCGGGCCGGGCTCACGGATCGCGAGGTCAGCACGCTGCGGGGGATCGTCACCGGGCTCACGCGCGGGCCTCAGGGCTGAATCCCAGGGGAAATCGGTTTGACAGGGGCGAAGGCATGCGTATAGTACGGCCTCTCGCTGGGCGAAATCGCCCGGAAAACAGGGAAATATAGGGCTCGAACGCGTTCCATGACGAAACGGCTGCAAGCGAAATACAAAATCAATCGGCGTCTTGGCGCCAACCTGTGGGGGCGTCCGAAAAGCCCGGTAAATCGCCGTGAATACGGTCCCGGCCAGCATGGCCCGACCAATCAGCGCCGCCGGAAGGTGTCGGACTTTGGCGCGCAGCTGGCGGCAAAGCAGAAGCTGAAAGGCTATTACGGCAATATCGGCGAGCGGCAGTTCCGCAATATCTATCAAGAAGCGGTTCGCCAGAAGGGGGACACCGGCGAGCGCCTCATCGGCCTGCTGGAACGCCGTCTCGACATTGTCGTCTATCGCATGAAATTTGTGTCAACGGTGTTTGCAGCGCGGCAGTTCGTTAATCACGGGCACGTCCGGGTTAACGGCCAGCGCGTGACGGTTCCATCCTACGTGCTACAGGAAGGCGACGTCATCGAGGTGAAAGAAAAATCCCGCGAACTGGCCTTCGTGCTGGAGGCGATGCAATCGGTGGAACGGGATGTGCCGGACTATCTTGAGATTGACTACAAGGCGATGCAGGGAAAATTTGTACGTATCCCCGCGCTTGGCGACGTGCCCTATCCGGTGCAGATGGAGCCGAACCTGGTGGTCGAATTTTATTCGCGCTGACGCCTTAAAAGACGTCGAAGACGCGAAAAGGGCCGCCCAATGGGCGGCCCTTTTCCGTTGAGGCACAGGGCGCTTTAGTTCGCCGTTTCGATGCCCTTTTCCTGAAGATAGCCGGCAAGCTCGCCGCTCTCATACATTTCGCGGATGATATCGCAGCCGCCGATGAATTCGCCGCCAATGTAAAGCTGCGGGATCGTCGGCCAGTCGCTAAAAAGCTTGACGCCTTCGCGCAGGTCCGGATCCGAAAGGACGTCGATCCCTTTAAATTTTACGCCCACGCGTGAGAGGATTTCCACAACGGTTGCCGAAAAGCCGCATTGCGGAAAGACGGGCGACCCTTTCATGAAAAGAACCACGGCGTTCTCGGAAATATCCTCACGGATACGATGGAATACGGGATTGTCGTTCATCGGGCCCTCGCGCTTGTTTGTTTCGTTCAATGGCTGTCCGGGATACCGGTCTGAAGCGCCAGCGCATGCAGCGCGTCGCCCATGTTTCCCTTCAGTGCCTTGTATACCATTTGATGCTGCTGGATTCGGGTTTTTCCCTTGAAGGCAGGGGAGACGACCTTGGCAGCGTAATGATCGCCATCGCCACGAAGGTCGGTGATGCTTACGTCTGCGTCGGGAAGGGTCGCCTTAATCAGCCGTTCGATCTCTTCGGCATCCATCGCCATTTGCTACGCCTCGTGTCTGCTATAGCCCTTTAGGGGCTGGCCATATAGGCCGGAAACCAGCCCTCATGGGCTTCTCGCAACCTTCCCAAGGATATAGGCCGGAGACGGGGGATTTTCAATGCGTCTCCGCCGGTATACCCAAGGACAGAGACCGGCACGCCGGCCTTCTCGGCCGCGGCCAGCACCTCTTCCGGCGCCGGGCTGGTCACCAGATAGCGGCCTTGATCCTCGCCAAAGAGCCAGGCCTCCTGGGCCATCCCATCGGCCTCGGCAGTGATCTCGGCACCAAGGTTGCCGGCAAGGGCCATTTCCGCCAGGGCGACGGCGAGGCCGCCATCGCTGATGTCGTGGCAGGCAGTCAGCTTCCCGCGCTCGATGAGGCCGCGCACGAAATCGCCGTTTCGCCGTTCGACTCCAAGATCGACGGCGGGCGGCGGGCCTTCTTCCTTTCCCACAATCTCGCGCAGGTAAATCGACGCCCCCAGCGCACCTTGGGTTGTGCCGATCAGCAAAATGGCTTCCTTCGCTTCCTTGAAGCCGGGCGTTGCCCGTCGGCTTAAATCCTTCAGCAGGCCGACGGCGCCGATCGTGGGCGTCGGCAGGATCGCCTCGCCGTTCGTCTCGTTGTAGAAGGAGACGTTTCCGGAAACGACGGGAAAGTCGAGGGCGAGGCAGGCCTCGCGGATGCCTTCGATGGCGGCTACGAATTGGCCCATGATTTCCGGACGTTCCGGATTTCCAAAATTGAGATTGTCCGTGATGGCGAGAGGTTTGGCGCCAACGGCGGTCAGGTTTCGCCAGGCCTCGGCGACGGCTTGGGCGCCGCCGGTCTTGGGGTCCGCTACGCAATAGCGCGGCGTGCAATCGGCCGTGACGGCGAGGCCTTTGTTCGTTCCGTGGACGCGCAGGACGGCCGCGTCGCCGCCGGGCCGTTCGACGGTGTCCGCCATCACCATGTGGTCGTATTGCTCCCAGATCCAACGGCGGCTCGCCAGGTCCGGGCTACCCATCAGCGCCACCAGGGCGGCATCGGCCGCCATCTTTGGCGGATCCGGGTTTGGAGCAAGCGGGGGCAGGGCTTCCGTGGGGGTCCAGGGCCGGTCGTAACTGGGCGCGGCGCTTGCCAGGGGGGCGATGGGAAGGTCGGCGACGGTTTGCCCGCCGGACGTCAACACCATATGGCCGCTGTCCGTCACCTTGCCGATGACGGCAAAATCCAGTTCCCATTTTTCGAAAATTGCCTGGGCCTCCGTCGTCCGGTCGGGCTTGAGGACGATCAGCATGCGCTCTTGGCTTTCCGACAGCATGATTTCATAAGGGCTCATGCCCGCCTCGCGGATCGGGATCCGGTCGAGATTCATTTCGATGCCGGTGCCACCCTTTGAGGCCATCTCAAAGGAGGACGAGGTAAGCCCCGCGGCGCCCATGTCCTGAATGGCGACGATGGCATCCGTGGCCATCAATTCAAGGCACGCCTCCAGCAACAGCTTTTCCGTGAAGGGGTCGCCGACCTGTACGGTCGGCCGCTTTGCGTCCGAATCCTCATCGAATTCCGCCGAGGCCATGGTTGCGCCATGAATGCCGTCGCGGCCGGTTTTCGATCCGACATAAATCAGCAAATTTCCAGGTCCCGCCGCCGCCGAGTAAAAGATGCGATCCGTTTCCGCCAGGCCCACCGTCATCGCGTTGACGAGAATGTTGCCATTGTAGGAGGGGTGAAAATTGCATTCACCGCCGACCGTGGGCACGCCCATGCAGTTCCCATAATCGCCGATGCCAGCAACGACGCCGGCCACCAGGTGGCGGCTTTTCGGGTGTTCGGGGCTGCCGAAACGAAGCGAATTGAGATTGGCGATGGGGCGGGCGCCCATGGTGAAGACGTCGCGCAGAATGCCGCCGACGCCCGTCGCCGCGCCCTGATAGGGCTCGATAAACGAGGGATGGTTGTGGCTTTCCATCTTGAAAATGACGGCCTGGCCGTCGCCGATGTCGATGACACCGGCGTTTTCGCCGGGGCCGCAAATCACCCATGGCGCTTCCGTTGGCAGGGTCTTTAGCCAGCGTCGCGAGGATTTGTAGGAACAATGCTCGCTCCACATGACAGAAAAGATGCCAAGCTCCGTCAAATTCGGCACGCGGCCCAGAATTTCGAGAACCTTCGCATATTCTTCGGCGGAAAGGCCGTGCTGGGCGGCAATCTCGGGATTGACGTCGGTCATGCGCAAACGCCCATCAGGCTATCGAACAGGCGTTTCCCGTCTTCGCCGCCAAGCATTGTCTCGGCCAAGCGTTCGGGGTGGGGCATCATTCCCAGAATGCGCCGTTTCTTATCGAAGATGCCTGCGATGTTGCGGGCCGATCCGTTTGGATTGGAGGCTTTGCTGGCATGGCCCCCGGCATCGCAATAGCGAAAGGCGATCTGGCCATTGGCCTCCAGGGCGTCGAGGGTTTCGGGCGCGGCGAAATAATTGCCTTCGTGGTGGGCGATCGGGATGCGGAGGACTTCGCCCGGACGATAGGCGCCCGTGAAGGGGCTGTCGGACGTCTCGACCCGAAGGTGGACGTCCTGACAGAGAAATTTGATGCCGGCGTTGCGGAGAAGCGCGCCTGGAAGAAGGCCTGCTTCCGTTAAGATTTGAAAGCCGTTGCAGATGCCCAGCACCGCCACGCCTTTTTCGGCGCGGCGCCGAACGGTGTCCATGACGGGAGAATTGGCGGCCATTGCCCCGGAACGGAGGTAATCGCCATAGGAAAAACCGCCGGGCAGCACGATGAGGTCGACATCGGGAAATTCGTTTTCCCGGTGCCAGACGGAAATAGGCTCGGCGCCGATGGCATTGGCAAGGGCGACGCGGACGTCTCGATCGCAATTCGATCCCGGATAGACGATAACGGCGGCCTTCACGACGACAATCTCATACGGGTGGCGGGTCCTACTCGAAAAGCTCGATCTCGTAGTTTTCGACCACAAGATTGGCCAGCAGCTTCGTGCACATGGCTTCCACCGCGTCCTTTGCGCGCTTGGGGTCCGTTTCGTCGAGATCGATCTCGATATATTTTCCCTGCCGGATTCCCTTTACGCCCTCAAAGCCCAAGGCTTTTAGCGCATTGGCTATGGCCTTGCCTTGCGGATCAAGGACGCCGGATTTCAGCGTGACATGTACGCCTGCTTTCATGCGTCGCATTGTTTCATTGGAAAAACCACACGGCTCACTGCATAAGGGCCGGACCTTTTAGGTCCTTTGGTCCGCCTTCTAGGAGAATGCCAAGCCGTCGCGCAACTTCTTGATAGGCGCCTTCGACATTGCCCAGGTCACGGCGGAAACGGTCCTTGTCCATCTTCTCGTTCGTTTCGACATCCCACAGACGGCAGCTGTCGGGGCTGATTTCGTCCGCCAGCACGATATAAACCTGTTCGCCCTCGTAGAGCCTTCCAAACTCTAGCTTGAAATCGACAAGGCGGAGCCCGATTCCAAGAAACAGGCCGCTAAGGTAATCGTTGATGCGAAGCGCTAGCGACATGACGTCGTCAAGATCCTGGGCCGATGCCCAGCCGAAGGCGGTGATGTGCTCTTCGGAAATCATCGGATCGCCAAGCTCGTCGGACTTGTAATAATATTCGACAATGGAACGCGGCAAGGGCGTTCCCTCTTCCAGGCCCAGGCGTTTGGCCAGCGAACCCGCGACGACGTTGCGTACGACAACTTCGATGGGAATGATTTCAACTTCGCGAATGAGCTGTTCGCGCATGTTGAGCCGGCGTACGAAATGCGTGGGCACCCCGATTTCCGCCAGGCGAACCATCAGATATTCGGAGATGCGGTTGTTTAGCACCCCTTTGCCGGTGATGATCGCGTGCTTTTTGTTGTTGAAGGCGGTCGCGTCGTCCTTGAAATATTGGACGAGCGTGCCCGGCTCGGGCCCTTCGTAAAGGACTTTTGCTTTTCCTTCGTAGATTCGTCTGCGGCGGCTCATGGCGATATCGGTGCCAAAAAAAAGAAAAACCCTCGACCGGTTGGGCGAGCGGTTCAAAGCGGACCCAAGATATAGCAATTCCCCCCTCTGAAAACAATGGAAAGCAGGGGTTAACGCCCCCTAGAGGGGCACGTCTTCGAAGGGCGTTTCGTCGGGCCGGCCATTGGCGAAGCGGAAGATGGGGGCCGCCTTCCGGCCGAGGGAGGGAAGGGCGATAAGGGCGCTGGAAACGGTGCCAAAACCGTCCTTGCCGACAATGGTCATCGCACTTTCAGGCCCCGCCGCGTCGTCGAACTCGCGGCATGCGAGCAAGGCTGCCCAGGGTTCCCATCGGCCGTGGTCGGGATCGGGAGGGGGGGCGATCTGAAAACGGGGCAGGTAGGTGCGGATCCGGTGTGAGCCGGGATCGTTGCGATCGTGAGCGGTCAACAGGGAAATGCCTGGGGGCAGGGGCCAACACTCCATCCTTCCGGAGCCGAGGTTGCGAATCCAGAAAGCCTGCCGCTGATCGGCGATGGCAAAATTAAACGGGCGATAATCGCTCGCCGGCAATGCGGCCAGCGCCTTGGCCGCCGTCGCCGCGTCCGCGTGCTCCAGCGCCTTGAGCACCAGCTCGCCGCGGCTGCGTTTGCCTGGGGCGGGCCCCAAACTTTCCGGCCGGTTCAAGACGCCGGCAATCATGCCCTGGTCGCCCAACCCCAGCCAGCTTCCCCCGGCCTCAAGGTCCTTTCCGGCGAGGATATGGGGGGAATCGGGCCAATGCCGTCCCGGTGCAAGCGCGGGGCGGGCGATTTTTTCATCCCGATTGGCGCCCAGAAGAATGGGCCAGTCCGTATCCGGGCGATAGCTGAGTACAAGGGTACACATGGTTGAACTTTCGATACCACTTCTGCGCTGGGCTCGCTATATAGAGGGCCCTGGATGGGGCGCGAGCCCCCAATTGGTCCAAACCCGTAAGGTTCAAGGTGGAAACGATGAGCGATAGCTTCAAGGATCGGGAAAAGGCAGCCGAAGCCAAATTTCAACACGATCAGGAAACGATGTTCAAGGCCAACGCGCGACGCAACAAATTGCTCGGGCTTTGGGCGGCAGACCTCCTGGGGTTAACGGGCGCCGACGCCGAATCTTACGCAAAAGATGTAATTGCGGCCGATTTCGAAAAGCCCGGCGATGAAGACGTTCTTGAAAAAGTTTATGGGGATTTTCAGAAGAAGGGCGTCGACCTTTCCGAACGCCAGCTTCGAAAAGAAATGGATCGCCTTCTTCAAGTAGCACTTGAAGAGATTGCCACGGAATAGGGGCGGCCTTTTTAGACGGCGCCAGCTTCAAACACGCGCTTAAACAGCGTATCGACGTGGCGCGTGTGATGGGTGGGATCAAAGAGGCCCTCCAGCATCCCTTCTTCAAGATGCTTGGACACGTCCGCATCCGCCTTGAGGGCGTCGAGGAAATTTCCCTTTTTCTCCCAGCTTTGCATCGCGTTTCGCTGAACCGCCTGGTAGGCGTCTTCGCGGCTCATGCCCGCTTGGGTGAGGGCCAAAAGCACGCGCTGGGAATAAACCAGACCGCCTAAGGCATCGAGGTTCTGGCGCATTTTTTCCGGATAGACGACGAGCTTTTCGATGAGGCCGGCAAGCCGGCTAAGGGCAAAATCCAGGGTAACGGTGGCATCGGGCCCGATGATCCGCTCAACGGAGGAATGCGCGATGTCGCGCTCGTGCCATAGCACAACGTTTTCGAGCGCCGGCATCACATAGCCCCGGATGACGCGGGCAAGGCCGCTCACATTTTCGCTAAGCACCGGGTTGCGCTTGTGCGGCATTGCCGAGGAACCTTTCTGGCCCGGCGCAAAATATTCTTCCGCCTCGCGAACCTCCGTTCGTTGCAAATGCCGGATCTCGACAGCAAGGTTTTCCATGGCGCTGGCGGTAATGCCGAGCCCGGCGAAGAACGCGGCGTGGCGATCGCGCGGGATCACCTGGGTTGAAATGGGTTCAATCCGAAGGCCCATTTTTTTTGCCACATAGGCTTCCACCCGCGGATCGATATTGGCAAAGGTTCCCACGGCGCCGGAAATCGCACAGGTGGCGATTTCTTCCCGTGCCGTCCGAAGCCGTTCGCGGCAGCGCCAAAAGGCGGCGTAATGGCTGGCAAGCTTCAGCCCGAAGGTCGTTGGCTCGGCGTGAATGCCGTGGCTACGCCCGATGCAAAGCGTGTCTTTGTGCTCATAGGCGCGCCGTTTTAAGGCGGCGAGCAGGGCATCGGCGTCTTCGAGCAGCAGATCGGCCGCCTGGGCAAGCTGGAGGCTGAGGCAGGTGTCCAATACGTCCGAAGACGTCATGCCCTGATGGACGAAACGCGCCTCCGGTCCGACATGCTCTGCCACGTTCGTTAAAAAGGCGATGACGTCGTGATGGGTTTCTTTCTCGATCGTGTCGATCCGATCGATTTCAAATTTGCCGCGTTTCCGTACCGCGGCGGCAGCTTCCTTAGGGATCACGCCGATTTCGGCTTGCGCCTCGCAGGCGCAGGCTTCGATTTCCAGCCAGATTTTGAATTTGTTCTCGGGCGCCCAAATGGACGTCATCTGCGGACGGGCATAGCGTGGGATCATGGATAAAAACTTCCCAAAGAAAAAAGCGGGCGCAAGGCCCTTCTCTGCGAAGGATTTTACAAGTGTTCGGGTTTTTTGAAACCGAAATTAGTCGCGGACGACGATCGGATAGTCAGGGGTAGGGTTCAGGGGGCAGGAATAAACGTATTCGCCCTTCGTCAGTTCGACCTCGTAATCCCGGCTATAGCCGGTCTCAAGGCCGCCGCCCGAGACGCTGGGAAGGGTCAGCCGTCCAAGGCCGGTTCCGCGAAGGTAAAAACCCAGGCCATAGGGTACGTTCTTGTTTGTGACCCGGAAAATATATTTGCCGGGCTTCAGGACCATGGGGGCGACCTTGGCAAGGCGGTCCTTCTGCGTGTCCGCGTTGATGCGGATGCAATCGGCTTTCGCCGTGCTTTTGTAGGCGTGGTCCTGGCCTTCCGGCTCGAGAAACTGGCAGGGCGTCTGGGTGAGGTTGATCACCGCCGGCCCATCCTTCGCGTGGGCGCCGGCATTGAGAGCCACCCCCAGGCTTCCGACAAAGAGGCTTGCAGCAAGCAGGGGAATCGATGAGAGAGGGCTGCGCATCCTTGAGCGAGTACCCGTTCAACAAAAAGCCAGACTTCAATAATAAGCGGGGAAGCCGGAGGGTCAATTCACCCTTCCGTGAGAAATGGGCAAAAAAATTCCCAGCAAGGCTGCCCTTGCTGGGAATGTTTCAAAAAATCGGAAAGGCGCTAATTCGTGTTGACGGAAGCGTCGCCGGTATCGGCTGACGCCGCGTCCGTGCTGGCGGCATTGTCGGCGTTGGACGAGCCGCTAGTGGATACGATCAGCGGATAATCGAAGGTTGGATTTTGCCGGCCCGTATAGACGTATTCGCCTTCCTCAAGCTCGACTTCAAAAATTTCCTGGTAGCCTGCGAGGATTTCGCCTTTGGAAAAAACCGGCTTTTTCTGCTTCTTGCCGTTTTTCTTCAATTTGAAGATTTCCAGGCCGACCGCATATGGCACGTTCGCATTCAAGACTCTGAATTTGTACGTGCCGGGCTTCAGGGTCAGGGTCTGAATGTTCGGCAGGCGCTCTTTCTTGGACTTGCGATTGATGCGTGGGCAGTCGCGCGGGAACGTTACTTCAATATCGAGAAATTTCCCCTCTGGCTCAATCATTTGGCAGCCGGAGTTGCTGAGGCCCACCACGCCGTCAACAACCTGGAGCGGGTTGACTTTCACCACGGAAACTTCGGCGGGGCGGTAGCCGTCACCGGCTAGCGCTGCGCTGGTTAGAAGGATGCCTGCACCAAGAACGGTAAGGATATGAAAGAGTGTATTTCTTAACACGTAGTCTTCTCCTTAATCTTCGTGGCTCCCTCCGTAACTGGAAAGCCTGTGCCTTAGTTACTGGCCTATATTTAGGACCGCGTCAGTAAAATTCTAATCGCACTTTCGTGAAGTGCCGGTGAAGCCGCCTCCGGATCAAGGAATAACGCGCAAATCCCGCGCCGCCTGAACCGTGCTCTCGATTAGCCGATCAATATCGGCATTCACATGGGCAGCGGTAATGGCGAAACGTATGCGGCTCTCTCCTTCCGAAACCGAGGGGGGGCGGATCGCCACACCCAGGATACCAGCTTCTTCAAGGGCGGCGCTAAGGCGTAATGCCTTGTCTTCCGGCCCCACAATCACGGGGATTATCTGCGTTGTCGAGCCGCCAATGTCAAGCCCTGCATCGCGAAAAGCCTGACGTACGCGTCCGGAGGCGCCTTCGAGCCAGGCTCGCTCCGCCGCCATTTTGGGCACCAGATCGAGAGCCGCGTCGTTTGCGCCCAGAACGGCTGGGGGCAATCCGGTCGAATAGATGAGGCCGGGGCAGCGATTTATCAGGAAATCCCGTAACTTCGCGGAGCAGGCCACGTAGGCGCCAAAACTTCCCAGCGCCTTGCTGAAGGTTCCCATGACCAGATCGACCTGGTCGCCATATTTCGTGGCCAGGCCAAACCCCTCCGGGCCCAGAACGCCGGTGGCATGGGCCTCGTCCAAATAGAGGAAAGCGTCATATTTGTTGGAAATTTCAACTAGTTGATCCAAGTCCGGGCGGTCGCCATCCATGCTGAAGACGGATTCGGTCAGGATAAATCGCGGGCGGTCCTCCCCGGCGTCCTCGCGCAAGAGCGATTCGAGATGATCCAGCTCATTGTGACGGTAGCGAATTTGGCGCGCACCGGCACTTCGGCAGCCCTGATGGATGCTCGCATGGTTCAGTTCGTCGGAATAGACGAGGGGCTCCGCCCCGAGAATCCGGCGGTTCAGAAGCGTCGCCAGCACGGCGGCATTCGTCTGATAGCCAGATGCCATCAAAAGCGCCGCCTCTTTGCGTTTTGCCTTCGCAAGTTTCGTCTCAATTTTTTCGAAAAGTTCTAAATTGCCGCAGACGAGACGGGAAGCAGCCGTCCCCGTTCCCCAGGCTTCCGTCCATGCGATGGCCCGCTCGCGAAGGGCGGGGTGTTGGGCAAGGCCCAAATAATTGTTCGATGAAAAATTGCAGAGCCTTTTGCCGTCGCGCGCAATATGACCGCCTTGGGTTTTGCCAAAATGGCGAAGCGTCCGCCGTCGCAACGCCGGCAGATTTTCAAGGAAGTGCGCATAGATTTGAGAGGCCTTCTTCATGATGCCCGTGCAAGGATGTTAGAATTGTCGCCGCGATGGCGTCCCGCAGCATAATCAAAAAGTCGCCGCCTCGATAGGGATGGCGGCGGGCGGCCATCCGAAAGGGGCTCTACTTATGTCGGAAACGCCGCACCCATGGAAGGCGCTGCTTCAAAGCGGCCGTTTCGCGAGTTTTGAAACCCGCGATGGCGCGCGCATCCGTTACGCTGCCTGGCAGCCGGAAGGGGCCGTGCGGGGAACGGTCGTTTTTCTGAACGGCCGGACGGAATTCATCGAAAAATACCTCGAAACGATCGCCGATCTGCTGGCCCGGGGGTTTGCGGTCTGGACGAAGGATTGGCGCGGCCAGGGCTTGTCGACGCGGCCGCTGGGAAACCCACGCAAGGGCCATGCGCGAGCCTTCGAGCCGTTGCTCGGCGATCTTCAAGATTTTCTGACCGAAATCGTCCGCCCAAACAGTGTCGGGCCTTATCTGGCGCTTGCCCATTCGATGGGCGGGCATTTGACGCTTCGCACCCTCGCCGAGCATCCCGGCTTCTTCAGCGGGGCGGTTCTCTCCGCACCGATGGTGGCCATCCAGACTCTGGGCTGGCCGCGCCTGGTCGTGGAAGGGTTGGCCGAACTGGCCACGCAATTCGGGTTTGAGGAGCATTACGTTCCCGGCATGGGGGATGCCGATCCGTACCAGACGGGATTTGTTGGAAATATTCTAACCTCGGACCCGGACCGTTTCCGGCAAATGCAAATCTGGACGAAAGAAAACCCGGCGCTTGGTTTGGGCGGGCCGACCTATGGCTGGATGCGGGCGGCCTTCCGGTCCATGCGCAAAATGGACGATCCCGATTATGTGCGCGCCATGGACGTGCCGGTGCTTTTTCTGAGCGCCGGAGAGGAGCGGATTGTGCGAAACGACGCGCAGGAACGCTTGAGCCAACGCCTGCCGCAGGGCCAATTTGTTTCCCTAGCCGGGGCGCGTCACGAAATCCTGCTTGAGCGGGATCCAATTCGCGCCCGGTTCTGGGAGGCGTTCGATGGCTTTACGAAAGCAGGCCCATTGACTTGAAGGAATGATGGCCGCCTTTGGCGATAATGACGTGATCATGAAGCTCAATGCCCAGCTTCTGACAGGCGGCCTGCACTTTTTGCGTCATGGCGATGTCGGCTTTTGAAGGCGTCGAGTCGCCGCTTGGGTGATTGTGGACCATGATAATGGCCGAAGCGCCAAGCTCAAGGGCGCGCTTTACCACTTCCCGCGGATAGATCGGCGCATGGTCGATGGTGCCGCTTTGCTGCGCCTCGTCGGCAATAACCGCGTTCTTGCGGTCCAGGAAAAGCAGGCGGAAATGTTCTTTGTCCTCATGGGCCATGCTCGCGCGCAAATAGTCGAGCAATTGCTGCCAACTGCTGACGGCCGGCTTGTTCATGACTTCTTCGCGCACCAGCCTTAGGGCGGCCGCTTGAACGGTTTTCAGGGCGGCGATCGATGTTTTGCCAATGCCGGGCGTGGCCAGAAGGTCGTCCGGCTTGGCGCGCAGGACGCTTGCAAAATTACCGAACCGTTCCAGCAGCGCTTTTGCCATTGGCTTCACGTCGCTGCGGGGGTGGGCCAGGAAGAGAAGCATCTCCAGCATTTCATAATCCGCCAGCGCGTCCGCTCCCGATTTCAAGAAGCGTTCGCGCAGACGTGCCCGGTGGCCAAGGTAATGTGGCTTTTCGCCCATTCGACGGACCTGCTTTTGGTTTGAGCGTAACGGAAGGCTTCCGATTTCGACAAGTCTATCGGAAAACGTGGCGTCAGATCTTATAGGGCGGATGGGTGAGGCCGGCCGGCGACCGGGTAAAGATTTCGCAGCCATCTGCCGTTATGCCGATGCTGTGTTCGAATTGGGCGGAAAGCGAGCGGTCCCTTGTAACGGCCGTCCAGCCGTCCTCCAGGATTTTGACCTCGAAACCCCCGGCGTTGATCATTGGCTCGATCGTCAGGAACATGCCCTCCTGCAGGGGCAGGCCCGTTCCCGGCTTTCCGAAATGCATCACGCTTGGCGCCTCGTGAAACACCCGGCCAAGGCCATGACCGCAGAAATCACGGACAACGGAAAAGCGGTTGGCCTCGGCGTGGGTTTGAATGGCATGGCCAATATCCCCCAGCCGGACGCCAGGCTTCACCAGGTCGATTGCCCGCATCAAGCATTCATAGGTCACCTCGACGAGGCGCTTCGCCTTCACGCTCGGCTTTCCAAGGTAGAACATCCGGCTCGTATCCCCGTGCCAACCATCGAGGATGACGGTAACGTCGATGTTCAGGATGTCGCCGTCGTGCAATTTCTTTTTTTCGTCCGGAATGCCGTGGCAGACGACATGGTTTACCGAGGTGCAGATGGATTTCGGAAAGCCACGGTAATTCAGCGGCGCGGAAATGCCGCCGCGCTCCACAGTGAAGGTGTCGCACAGCACGTTAAGATCGTTGGTGCTCACGCCCGGTTTTACGTGGGGCGTGATGAAATCCAGGACCTCGGCGGCAAGCTGCCCGGCGCGGCGCATGCCCACGAAATCTTCGGCGTCGTGGATGGCAATGCCGCCGGATTCCTCCGTGGGATCGGTGAGAAGTTCACTTGTCTGGTCTTGTTCCACGCATGCGCCTTTCTTAAATCGCGCGCCGAAATCTGGCGCGCCTGTTTTTTAAAAAACAATCGGCAACGGCCGATCCAGTGTGATGGCGTCCGTATTTATTTTGCAAGTAAAGCAAAGTGCCTCGACCCCCGCCGCCTGGGCCGTCCGCATGGCCTTAGCATAGGCCGGATCGATTTTCTCGGCGAGTACGAAGTCGGCGCAATCCTCGCGCTGAACAAGGTAGAGAAGCACGCCGCGCTTGCCGGAACGGACGACGTCGGCAAGCTCGCCCAAATGCTTGGCGCCCCGGGCCGTTACGGAGTCGGGAAAGGCGGCCGAGTTTCCTAGCCGCAAGGTCACGCTTTTTACCTCGACATAGCAGGGCGGCCGATCCGCGGCCTCGAGAAGAAAATCGACACGGGAATTTTGCCCATAGCGAATTTCGCGCCGGACGGTGTCGTAATCGGCAAGCTCGGGAATTTCCTGGGCCACAAGTTTTTCTTCGACAATCGCATTGGCAAGGGATGTGTTGATGCCGACAAGGGTCTTGCCAATGCGCACCAATTCCCAGGTGTAGGGAAGTTTCCGTTTCGGGTTTTGCGCGGGCGACAGCCACACCTCGCCATTGGAAGGCAGCAGGCCTTTCATCGAACCCGGGTTGGGGCAATGGGCGGTAACGTGGCGGCCATCCTCAAGCGCAATCGTGCTGAGGAAGCGTTTGTAACGCTCGAGAAGGGCGCCCCGGATCAGGGGAGAGGGAAAACGCATGGCGCGAATGTAAAAGCAGGGCGCTTTGCTTTCAACGAAACATGGCCAAGGCC